>ERZ651776.32-NODE-32-length-185052-cov-9.402887_pt1 | contig 185052 bp, 179 predicted proteins | sample MGYA00514761_ERZ651776 | MGnify/ENA metagenome assembly ERZ651776
TCTTCACCCTCACTTGTTACAAATGTTGCTTCCAAATCTATTACATCACGTAATAAACTATCTTCACTTAATAACTCATCTCTCCAAATAGTAATTGCTTGAAATGTTAATGGGCTTTCACACAATCCTGAAATCATGGTGTTTCGCCCGGCTTCAATCCTTTTCGCGATAGCTATTTCACCTTCACGACTTAAAAGCTCGACCGACCCCATTTCTCTTAAATACATTCTAACCGGATCATCTGTTCGGTCTAAGACTTCAGTAGTTGAAGTAGAAACAGCCACTTCTTTAGTCTGGTTCGACTCAACAAGATCTGTTGTTCCTAAAGGTTCTTCCTCTCCTTCTTCATTTTCAACAATATTAATTCCCATCTCTGAAAGCATGGACATGACGTCCTCTATTTGCTCAGAGGCTATCTGTTCGGGAGGTAGTACCTTATTTAACTGATCGTAAGTAATATAACCCCTGACACGCGCTTCCGTGATCATTTTTTTTACGGCTGCCTGACTCATATCTAGGCCATTTGCTTCATCTTCTCGCTCTTGTTTACGGTCGTCTGTGTCTTTTGCAGCCATTTAATGATTCCCTAAAACGATTCGTTTTCTACTCTGTAATCCGAATTAATATGATTCGCACGTTTATTTAGTTTTTTTCTTTTTCCAGACCTCATTATCTATAAGAGCCTGCAGTCCATCCGAAAGAGATTTATGATTATCTAACTCACTCTCACTTACACCCTTTTGTAACTTATTGGCTGAATCATTGGCCTCCGCTGCTCTTGAAACTCTCCATGTAAGACTTTCATCTGTAGCTCCTTTTAAATCTTCAACTGCCTCTTTAATCTCTCTTTCGATACCCTGACGAGCATGGATTTTGGTAATCTCGCCTATTATTGTTTGACGAATTGTATCGTCGGACGCCTTTGGTAACATTGCAGGCGCAATCCTAAGATGTTTTAAATCAAAAATCTTGGAGACATTATGCGTTCCAATTTTTTCTTTAAGTATTTCTTCTATATCTTGATTATTTTCCTGATAGTAAACTCCCAGAACAGTAGACAAAATCTTTTTATGCTCTTCTAACCTAAAATCGATTAACTCAAGTTCTTTAACAAATTCACTAATAAAGCGAGGGTTACTAATAATCACTACAAGAAGTAGAGCTTCTCGTAATCTTACCTCCATATCCTCTGATGTAACGATCATCGATTTTTTTGTATTTAAAGACACTGGTCCCTTACTATCGTCTTTATAAGGATATTTTTTATTTGAATTCCTTATTTGATATCCCTTGGATTGATAAAATAAGTTTGACCTCAGGGAAGCGAATTCACTTCCGTAGTGCTTTCGTAACTCTCTATCCTTTATTTGGTTAATAATAGCTCGCAAAGATTTATCCAGTAAAGCTCTCCTTTCTGGACTGTCAAAAATTTTTCCTTCGGTCTCTCTCTTCCATATAAGATTGATTAATGGTGTTGATCCTTCAATTAACTCCGTCATCTTAGATATCCCAGACAGTCTTAGTACATCATCTGGATCCTGATTCTCTGGCATCAAACAAAAGCGAATTGATTTTTGCGCTTCTAAGAAAGGTAAAGCAAGATCAATTAAGCGGTAAGCTGCTCTAGTACCAGCGGCGTCACCGTCTAGTGCTACAATGGGTTCAGCAGATATCTGCCAAAATAGAGAAAGTTGTTTTTCTGTTATTGCTGTTCCTAATGTGGAAACAGTAGCCTTATATCCATGTGAATCCATTGCTATTACATCCATATAACCCTCAACAACAAGCAAAACAGCATCATTACCAAAAGACTGTCTTGCGAGCTTATGATTATAAAGAGTATTACCTTTATCAAATAATAAAGTCTCTGGGGAGTTTAAATATTTTGCCTTTGCCTTTTGGTTCATTGCTCTGCCACCAAAGGCAATACAATAACCACGCCTGTCTCTTATTGGATACATAATACGATCTCTAAACCTATCATTTAGTCCTCGACCGTCCGCCGACTTTAAGCATAGGCCAGCCTCTACCATAAGCTCTTCACTTATATTATTTTTTTTCAAATGACTAAAAAGACTTTTATAACCATCTAGCGAGTAACCAATTTCAAATCGATCAATTGACTCTTGTGTTATTCCACGTGACTTAAGATAAGCTCTCGCATTTGTTGCATTTATACTGGTTAGTTGATCTTTAAAAATATTAACAGCAAGTTCCATGACCTTGACAAGTTCGGCTCTCTTGTCATTTTTCTGCTGAGACCCCCTATCGGCTTTCGGCAGTTGTAAACCTGCTTCAGAAGCTAAAATTTCTACTGCCTCAATGAAACTTAAATTCTCTGTTTCCTTAATAAAGCTAATAGAATCGCCTTTTGCATGACAACCAAAACAGTAATAAAATCCTTTTTGATCATCGACATGAAAACTAGCGGTTTTTTCTTGATGAAAAGGGCATGGAGCCCACATGTCTCCTTTACCTTGATTCGATTTTTTTCTGTCCCAGGTTACTTTACGCCCAACAACCTGCATTATAGAGGTTCTAGATCGTAGTTCATCAAGAAATGCTGTTGAAAGGTTCATTGTTACAATATTATGCTCTAATAAGATAAAGTCTAGGCATTACATTTAACTTTAAGAAATAACAATAATTCTATGAACCCATTATAAGCCCTTTAATTTATTCTGAGCAGCTATAGACTTCATAGATCCTTCTATTTCATGCACTAAAGTCTTAGAAAACGACCTAAATACCATCAGCTCAAATCCTAAATCAGTTTTCCTAACTATCGTGGCCATATGCCCTAACAGCGAGCGGATAACGTCACCAGATTCCATCGATCTCGCGTCTACCGGGCACAATCGATCCATGACATCAGATGAACCAACTCCAACTAACTCTACGACCGTCCAAGCATCAGATTGATCTGTTATGGCAGCGGAAATATTATCAACTTTATTTCCTACAAACAAATACTGCCCCATCCCAATCCACATAACTGTATTACCTTTAGCAACCGAACTCTTTCCATCGCCAGGTAACTCTAGATTAAATTTCTTTTTTAACTCTTTTGAAACTGTCTTAGTTTTATTTTTGAAAGGCTGTATTGTGGACATGTTTGCAGACGTGATTTCACTTAAGACTATGGAACCTACCTTTATAGGTTCCATACTGTTCAAAGGAGATTTTGGGATCAAGTTAACCACGAGCTCTTACTCCTTCTTTATCTAAAAACACTGGATCACACACTTTGCAAATTGTTTCTGTACTTCTTAGATGGTCAACTACTTTAATTTTTTCACCCATCCTGGTTTTACCATTTCTCAAAAACCCAAGAGCTATCATAGTTTTTAACTCTGGGGAGTAAGCGACTGATGTTGAGTAACCTTGTTGCGCAACCCTTACAGGTGAGGCCTCAACATCAAAGAAGTATGAACCTGCAAAAAGTTTATCTGTACCAGTTATAGGAATTAACCCTACTAGTTGATCCCTATCCTGATCAATTAAACCAGGACGCATAGCACCAGTCTTGCCTATAAAGTCTTTTTTAGAAGACATCATCTTTTGCATCCCCAAATCAAAAGCAGTTATACGGCCATCAATTTCAGCGTGAGTAATAAATCCTTTCTCGATCCGAAGAACATTTAACGCCTCCATACCATACAGCCCACCCCCTAAATCCTCGGCCGATGATTTCAAATGATCAAACATACTTTCCCCAAAACGAGAAGGTACTGCTATTTCGTATGCATGTTCACCAGAAAATGAAATTCTAAATAATCTAGCTTTAACTTCTCCAATACTAACTTCCTTGTAAGCCATATAAGAAAAATTATCGCTGTTAATTTCTTCATCGATTATCTGATTGATTAATTCTCTAGATTTTGGTCCAGCGACTGCAAACTGAGCCCACTGCTCAGTAACACTCATCAAAGTGACGTCGAAGTGTGGTACCAAACATTGTTGCACGAACTCTAGGTGTGTCATCACTTCTCCAGCGGATGCAGTAGTGGTAGTTAGTACATAGTGGTTCTCTTTTATACATGCTGCTGTTCCATCATCCATAACATGTCCATCTTCACGTAACATTAACCCATAACGAACTTTACCTGGAGCTAGTTTGGCAAAATTATTTATATAGATAAAATCGAGGAAAGCCGCAGAGTCTTGTCCCTGAATATCAATTTTACCTAATGTGGAGACATCAACTATCCCAACACTGTCTCGAACATACCTAACTTCTCTATCACAGCTCTCACGCCAACTGCTCTCTTCTTTTCTTGGAAAATACGACGGTCTATACCACAAACCAGCTTCAATCATCGGTGCCCCTAAATCAACTGATAGCTGATGAGATGTAGTAAAACGCTGCGGCGCAAATCCTTCTCCCTGAGCAAAAGCCCCCATAGCGGCTATAGAAACTGGAGTATAGGGCGGCCGAAATGTTGTTGTCCCTGTCTCTGGTATCGCTCTCCCAGTTACATCAGCAAGAACTGCTAAGGCTACAACATTTGAGTTTTTACCTTGATCAGGAGCCATCCCTTGAGTGGTGTATCGCTTCATATGCTCAACAGATTTAAAATTTTCCTGTGCTGAGAGTTTGATATCTTTGACTGTAACATCGTTTTGAAAATCTATCCACGACCTACCTTTACAGGGAACTGACCAAAGGGGCACTATCACCGTCGGATCACTTTCAGCCTCAGGAACTGAAATAGTCTTGTAGCTTAATCCAAGATTCTTTAAAACTTCTTTTGCTCTAAATACTCCAGACTTCATACATCCTTTTGTTGAGAAAACACCAGTTGCAGCTCCGGCGACCTCTAGCCCTGGAATCATTCCCGGCACTGGTATAAACGCTGATAGTTGATCATTCCATTCTGGTTTTCCGTTCATATGACATGTAAGATGAACTGTTGGATTCCATCCACCGGAAACTCCAAGCATGCTAGTTTCTATTTTTGAAACAGAGCCATTAGCCTGTGTTACCTCGACTTCTTTAACTCCCATTCTTCCCCGAACATTCGTTACCATCGCACCCTTAAATACAGGAAAATCACCTTGAATGGTCGAATCACTCCTACTATCTACATAAGCGGCGATTTCTATTCCGTTCAAATGCAGGTCTCTGGCAGTTCTAAATGCGTCATTATTGTTTCCAAATATAACCGCTTTTTTACCCAGACTCACCCCATAACGGTTTAAGTAACCCCGCATCGCAGAAGCTGTAAAAACTCCTGGCCTATCATTGTTCTGAAAAGCAATAGATCTCTCTATGGAACCTGCTGCATATACAGCACCTTTTGCTACAATTCGCCAAAAAATTTCCACAGGGAGGGCATGATTTTTTTCTTTAATATGATGGGATATTCGCTCAACTGCCCCATAAGTACCTCCATCATAGGCTCCTGTAACAGTCGTTCTTGACATACAGCGAACATTTTCCATTTGACTCAGTTTATCTATTTTTTCTTTAGCCCAAATATCTCCTGGTTTTCCATCAATATCATAGTTTTCTGAATTAAGTCGACCACCAAAAATTGAATCTTCTTCACAAAAGATAACTTTAGCCCCAGCATTCGCTGCAGTTAAGGCAGCCATAATACCAGCTGGTCCAGACCCAATTACAAGAACATCGCAGAATGCATAAGCTTTTTCATAGTAGTCACTATTATTTGCCATTGAAAGCCGACCCAAGCCAGCCGCACGTCTAATCGATGGCTCGTAAAGAGCTTCCCAAAATTTCTTTGGCCACATAAATGTTTTGTAATAGAATCCAGCAGAAAGAAATGGAGATATTAAGTCATTTAACTCCAAAAGGTCCCACTTTAAAGTACCCCAGTAGTTTTGAGAGTAAACCTTTAAATCTGACACTAATTCCTGTGTGGTCAGCCTTACATTTGGAGTGGTTTGATTCCCATCCCTTATCTCTACTAACCCATTTGGTTCGTGAGACCCATCGGTCATCACGCCTCTAGGACGATGGTACTTAAACGAACGCCCAATGACCTTAACGTCATTTGCTATTAAAGCTGAGGCGAGTGTATCACCTTCATAACCCAAGAATTCCTTGTCATCAAACGTGAATTTAAGTGGCGCAGATGAATTGATTAGGCGACCCTCTTTAACTCTCATTACTTTGAATCCTTTACGTTATTAACAAGTTCAACTTTAAAAATTTCATGGGTTGCTGTATCTCGCTCAATTAATAACCACGCCCTACAACCTGCCTCGTGTTGCCACAAATCTTCAGTTACGCCACAAGGATTTTCTCTAATGTGGAGATACTTGTGCATCGCATCCAAATCTGACTCTCCTGGTCTACTTAAATAGTCTTTGGCTCCTCGGTAATAGAATTCGCGTCTATCTCTTTCACCACATAAAGGGCATTTGATGCGCATAATTTAGGTTCCTCTTAATGTAAGTTATGCTGAGAGCCCTTGGATTCTTCATCCATTAGGCCAACTCCAGTTCTAAATCGCTCAAAGGTATGTTTTTTTGCAACCTCATGAGGCTTATCCTCTGCCATTAGGTGAGCCATACACCAACCTGAGGCTGGAATAGCCTTGAAACCACCGTAGCACCAACCACAGTCCATATATAAGTTTTCGACTTCTGTTTTATCAATAATAAAGGATCCATCTGGAGTCATATCCATGATACCCCCCCAACTTCGAAGAACCTTAGCTTTTCCGATAGCTGGCATTAAACTCATACCTGCCTCCATAACGTGCTCCATCATTGGTAAGTTGCCTCTTTGAGAATAGGAGGCATGAAAGTCTAAATCACCACCAAAAACAAGACCACCTTTATCAGATTGAGAAATATAAAAATGCCCCATGCCAAATGTTACCACATGGTTAATGGCTGGTTTTAGTCCCTCAGAGACAAAAGCTTGCAAGATATGACTTTCAATAGGTACCTCCAACCCAGCCATTGCAGCCACTTCAGAAGAACGACCCGCCACAACAATTGCTACTTTTTTTCCACGAATAGGTCCTAAAGAAGTTTGAACACCTGTAACTTTCCCGTTAACTACATCTATTCCAGTAACTGCGCATCGTTGAATTAAATCAACACCTAGCTGATCCGCGGCCCGCGCATAACCCCAAGCTACTGCATCATGCCTCGCATTCCCACCTCTCTTGTGAAAAAGGCCTCCATACACAGGAAAACGGTGATTATCAAAATCTAAATATGGAAGCTCTTTTCTTACTCCTTCTCTATCTAAGAGTATTGCATCGTCTCCTTGACTTATCATCATATTTCCCCGCCGAGCGGCAGCGTCTCTTTGGCCATCTGAGTGGAAAAGGTTAATAACTCCACGCTGTGAATGCATTGCATTATAGTTAAGTTCAGATTCCATAGTCTCCCAAAGCTTTAAGGAGTGGCTATAAAATTCTGAATTCCCTGGGATCATATAGTTAGCCCTAACTATTGTGGTATTTCGACCAACATTTCCTGACCCAATGTAACCCTTTTCAAGAACAGCCACATTGGTTATCCCATGATTTTTTGCCAAGTAGTAAGCCGTAGCTAACCCGTGACCTCCTCCTCCAATTATGATAACATCATATTCTGATTTTGGCTCAGGCTCTCTCCAAACAGGCTTCCAGTTCTTATTTCCTGTCAAACCTTCTTTAAGAATCTTTAAGGCATTATATCTCATGTTAGTACTCCTGCGTTAAGTTGCAGATAATCAATAAAATGTGGGCTTTACAAGTGCATTTTATGTATCTTTTAAAAAAATATATGTAATATATATTTATTGGCAATTAACACAGTTATTTATTTCCTAATAGGTACAACCTCATAGCCAGGTTCTTCAGCTTCATCATCCACCATTTCTACAGGAAACCCAGAAGCTGTAATATCTAGTCCTGTTTTTTCTTCAAGTCGCTTAATAATATTTGGGGAGAATTCATTTTCACCATATCGACTTATACCATCTTCAAAAATAGAAATCATAAGAGGGCTTATTTCTAAAGGTATGCCCGCGTTATCAGCTATTTTTTGGAATAAGGATATATCCTTATGAACTAACCCCATCGTAAAGGATATATCTCTAGATCCATTCAATATTACTTGGCTTTCTGTTTCGTGAACAAATGAATTTCCTGATGATATTTTAATGGCTTCAAACGCTGTACTCAAATCCATTCCAGCACCCTTTGCGACAGTTAAAGCTTCTGCACATGTCAAAAGGTTTGCTGTCGCTAAATAATTTGTTAGAACTTTTAAAATACTTGCTGAACCAAGATCTCCCGTATGTAAAACCCGTCTACCCAATGTGGTAAGAAGTGGTAGTACTTTTTCAAAAGTTCGTCGTTCACAACCTGCAAATATTGATATATTTCCCGTATCCGCCCGATGACACCCACCAGATACTGGGCAATCAACTGCTTCTGCATCCTTCAATATTACTTTCTTTCCCAACCTCTTCACTTCATATTGATCCGTAGTTGACATCTCCAACCAAACTTTACCTTTTGACAGTCCACCCAAAATGCCATTCTCACCCTCCATAACCTCAGCTGATATCTTAGGATGTGGTAGGCAAGTTATTATAACGTCAGATTGCTCTGCAACCTCTATGGGGCTATCAGCTTTTTGGGCACCCTTTTTTACAAATTCATTAACTAACTCTTGATCTAAATCTCTAACAGTTAAGTTAAAGTTATTCCTCAGCAGGCTGCCGGCAAGCTTTCCTCCAACATTTCCTAAGCCTATAAAACCAATACGCATCACACTAACCTCTCAATAAATATTTCACTAGCATTTCAAAAAGTTTTTATGCTCTAATTTAATGGATTACAGAATTTATATTTATTAACAATAGACCCAGGAATTAAATCTCTATTATATGGGTATTATTAAAAACGAACATTCAGCTTTGATAAAAAATTGTATCTTTATGTAATAAAGTAGACTTGTCAGGAGACATAAATTGTTAAACTCTATAAGTCATGGGAAAAAGTCTAAAGGTCCCCCATTAATTGTCCTTCATGGGCTTTTTGGATCTGCTAATAATTGGAATTCAATCGCCAGAGCAATGTCCGACCAAAGACACGTAATTTGCGTAGACTTGAGAAATCACGGCAACAGTCCTTGGCATTCAACTCATAGCTATGACGATTTAGCTACGGATGTTGCTATGACAATAGATGAACCAGCAGATATAATTGGACACTCAATGGGCGGCAAGGCTGCTATGGTTCTAGCTCTTAGGTACCCTCAGTTGGTTAACAAATTAATCGTAGCAGATATATCACCCATCCGCTATAATAAGTCCCAAACATCCATCATCAATGCGTTATTAGCTATTAACTTAAATATAGCCGAAAGCCGCTCAGAAGTGATTTCTCAAATGCTCACTATAGAGCCTGACCTTAGAGCATTCTTAGCTCAGTCTATAAATATAAAAGAAAAGGTATGGCGAATAAACTTAAAAACCCTAAAAAAGGATATGAACAAAATTGTAGGGTTCCCAAATTTCAAGACAGAATTCATCGGAAAGACTCTGTTTATAACTGGGGAAAAATCTAATTATACGCATGAAAGCCATAAACCAAACATCAGAAGACTTTTTCCAAATAGTAGTTTTATAAGCATCCAAAATGCTGGTCACTGGCTACACGTAGAAAAACCGCTGGAGTTTAAGGATATTACTAAAAAATTTCTAAATGAGAAGTAGATTCTATAGTTTTAAAAGTTTGTTAATTATCCATTTTAAGCGCCGAAATAAACGCTTCCTGAGGTATATTAACTTTACCAAACTGTCGCATTTTTTTCTTACCAGCCTTCTGTTTCTCAAGCAACTTCTTTTTGCGTGTTACATCACCACCATAACACTTTGCTGTAACGTCCTTACGCATTGCAGCCAATGTTTCTCTTGCTACAATCCTTCCACCAATTGCTGCCTGTATAGGGATCTTAAACATGTGACGAGGAATCAAATCCTTCAATTTCTCACACATAACCCTACCTCTTTGCTCGGCTCTATCTCTATGAACCATAATACTTAAAGCATCTACGGGCTCTTCATTAACTAAAACCTGCAGTTTCACGAGATTATCAGTTCTATACTCAAGCATCTGGTAGTCAAAAGATGCATAACCTTTCGATATACTTTTAAGTCTGTCGTAAAAGTCGAAAACAACCTCATTTAGAGGGAGGTCGTAAACAACCATTGCTCTAGATCCGGCATAGGTTAGTTCCAATTGAATCCCTCTACGGTCCTGACAGAGCTTTAAGACATCTCCCAAATACTCATCTGGTACTAAAATAGTTGCTTTTATTCTTGGTTCTTCCATATGGTCAACATGTGTTAAATCTGGCATATCAGCCGGATTGTGTAGTTCAATAAACTCTCCATCTCTCATATAAATATGATAAATTACTGATGGTGCTGTTGTTATTAATTCAATATCAAACTCCCGCTCCACCCGATCTCGTACAACCTCAAGATGTAACAAACCTAAAAATCCACACCGAAAACCGAAACCTAATGCTGCTGAGGTCTCCATTTCATATGAAAATGATGCATCATTAAGAGATAATTTCTCTATAGAACTCCTTAAATCCTCAAACAGCGATGAATCTATAGGGAATAGTCCACAAAAAACGACAGGTTGAGACGGCTTAAACCCATCCAAAGCTACAAGAGTACCATTTTTTTCATGCGTAATTGTATCACCAACCCTAGTATCTCTTACCTGTTTGATTGATGCAGTAATGAAACCAATCTCTCCAGGCCCCAGCAAATCAACAGCTTCCATTTCTGGTCTAAATACTCCAATTTTTTCAACATGATGAACGGAATTATTTGACATCATCCTAACTCGGTCTCCTTTTTTTAAGAAGCCGTCGATTACTCGGACTAAAACAATTACTCCAAGATAGGCATCGTACCAAGAATCTACCAACATAGCCTTGAGAGGCGCTTTTGAGTCTCCAAGAGGTGGCGGAAGCATAGAAATTATGGCTTCCAACGTCTGATGGATTCCTTGTCCAGTTTTAGCCGATACGAAGATAGCACCTGAAGCATCAATACCAATTACATCTTCTATCTGCTCTGCAACTTTGTCGCAATCGCTTGCTGGTAGATCAATCTTATTTAAGATTGGAACTATTTCATGATCAGCATCAATAGCTTGATAAACATTCGCTAATGTCTGCGCCTCCACGCCTTGGGTGCTATCCACTACCAATAATGATCCCTCAACAGCACGCATTGATCTGCTTACTTCATACGCAAAATCAACATGACCAGGTGTATCAATTAAATTTAGAACATAGTCTTGGCCGTCGTCAGAGAGATAATCTAATCTAACAGTATTTGCCTTTATTGTAATTCCCCGCTCCCTCTCAATATCCATAGTATCAAGAAGTTGCTCTTTCATATCTCTTTGACTAACCGTTCCAGTTTCCTGAATAAGCCTATCAGCCAGGGTTGATTTCCCATGATCAATGTGCGCCACTATAGAAAAATTTCTAATTTTTGATAAATCTGTCATGATCGACGCGTATGAGATATGGAGAAGTCTGGGTCAAGTCCCAACACTATTTTTTTAAAAAAAATATTATTAAAGATATAACAAATTTTTATCAAAGAAACCCAAAATTAGTAGATTTTTTAGTTATCCTATTGAACAATTAGGGTAGTTTCTATTTCTCCAAAGCTCTCAAAATTTAACCAAATTTTTAAACTATCACCAGTCAAAATTGGTTTATTTGGGCCCATCAGCATTAAGTGCTTACCACCCGATTCAAGGGTGACTTCTTCTCCCTTGGAAAACTTTATTCCCATCATTAAATGCTTCATTTTAACAACACCATCAGTAGACGTTATTGTGTCATGCAACATTGCTTTTTTAAAGTCTAACGTTCTAACAGAAATTAATCTATCAGGACCGTCAGTATCATTTACTATAGTCATGAACACAGCAGCGGCCTTACCCATTCCACCGGAAACTTTTATCGATGAATTACTTATTATGACTTCAGCAACTACAACCTTGGAGAAGCACATAACTATGAGGAAAAAAGATAAAAAAACAGCTTTAAACATATTATAAATCAGACTATTCTCTACTTATACTGAAGCTACTCTTGCTTTCTCAATGTCTCTTTTAACTTTTTGAGCTTTTAAAGATAGAATCTCTGGTTTAGCCTTAGACATAAAACTATCTAAACCACCTCTATGGTCAACAGTTCTCAAAGCAGCTGCTGATATCCGAAATTTAAATGATCGCCCAAGAGCTTCTGAAATCAAAGTAACATCATTTAGATTAGGTAAGAATTTTCTCTTGGTTCTATTCTTAGCATGGCTAACATTATTACCAGACATTGGTCCTTTAGCTGTAAATTCACAAACTCTCGCCATAGTCTTTCCCTTTTATTCTAAGTTTACTCAGATGTGTTTGATAGTGATCGTAGCCATTACTAGCACTGAGCTAATTCGTCAAGTAATGAGTGTCAGAAATTCATACATATTACTTATTAAACGATTCAATTATTTTTTTTGCAGCAGAGTCTGGTGATAACTCGTTAAGTGCTACTTTTTTTGATAAGATTTTCATTTGTTTTTTTACATCAGGTTTATTATTCATCTCATTAATTATCCTATTTTGGACTTCATTTTTGAACCAATGCACTGCCTGTGTCTCACGACGTTTTAACCAGCTCCCACTTTCTTTTCTCCAATCCATTAACAACTGAATATCAAGCCAAACTGTGTCAATTCCCTCACCCGAAATTGACGAGACTAGAGACACTTTAGGAAACCCTGCTGGATCTTCTTCTCTATCTCTAAATAGCTCTAGAGCACCCGCATAATCAGCCTGAGTGCGTACTGCGGCCAACTTTAGTTCGCCATCAGCTTTGTTAACCACTATAATATCTGCAATTTCCATTATACCTCTTTTCACGCCCTGCAAGTCATCTCCACCAGCGGGGGATAGTAAAAGTAAGAATAAGTCTGACATCTCAGATACCATTGTCTCTGATTGCCCCACTCCAACAGTCTCAATTATAACAACATCAAAACCTGCTGCTTCGCAGATAGTGATCGATTCTCTAGTTCTCCGCGACACTCCTCCTAAGTATGTTAGAGATGGAGAGGGTCGAATAAATGCCTGCGATCGCCGACTTAATTTTTCCATACGTGTTTTGTCACCCAGAATTGAACCTCCAGACTTTATCGAACTTGGATCAATCGCTAGCACAGCTACACTCAATCCCTTTTCAATCAACATTAAACCAAACTTTTCAATAAAAGTTGACTTCCCAACACCAGGAGTTCCAGACAATCCTATCCTTAAAGATTTGTTGTCAGATTTGGATAATAAGTCGATTAAACAGAGGGCCTCTTCTCTATGGTCTAACCGAGAGCTTTCAACAAGAGTTATCCCCTGTGCAATTGCTCGCCTATCTTTCTTTAAAATCTTATTGGCAAGTGTTCTGATTTCATTCAAAGCTTTAAATCTTTCATATACAAATTAATACTCTATTAATTATAGTCATATAAACATGTTTTATGCTACAATAGTCTATATTATGCCACAATTGTATAACAGTCTGCACGGGAACGGTTCAATGCGCTTTATTTTAAGTTTTTTTTTGATTTTTATCTTTGCTTGTACTGCGGCACACTCTTCCAAAAGTAATAAGGCTTTTTTTTCATTGAAAATAAAGGGTTTGAGCGTAGGAACATTATCTTTTTTAGGGACACATGAAAATAGCAACTACAAAATTTCAGGAGAACTCAAAAGTGGGGGGATCTTCAAGTTTATTAATAAACAAAGGTACAAAGCCACAGTAACAGGCACCTCAGCTAATAATAACTTTAAACCAGTGATTTATAATGAACTTAGAAATAAAAAAGGAAAGAAATCTTCTGCTAAACTTGCATATAAAAATGGTATACCTCAAATAAGGGAATACGACCCACCAAGACAAATAAAAGAAGGTTCGATAAACCCCAATACTCAAGGAGGAACCGTAGATCCTTTAACTGCCTTGTACGTCACTTTACGAGATAATTATAGTTTAAAGCCATGTCAGCTTGAGTTAGAGGTTTTTGATGGTAAACGAAAGTCGCAGGTTCGTTTGTTTCCTGAACTCAAAAAACGAGGAGATCTCATTATGTGTATAGGAGAGTATAAAAGAGTGGCTGGTTTTTCCAAAAAAGATATGGACGAAAAAATACGTTTTCCATTTAATATCTTTTACCAAAAAACCAATGAGCATACGTATTATGTAAAAAAACTCGTTATTGAAACAGTTTATGGCACTGCTATCTTAACAAGAAAAGCTCGGTAAATATAAATATAATTTTGGCAAGTAAAGACCGCGTTAATATGTTTTAAGAGCGTGTAAATTCTAGAAAAAATGAATTAAAGTAGCTCTATGAGAAAATGTTACTCTTATGTAATAAGCTCTATTTGACTATTAACATTCCTAATCTTTTCCTATTAAGGAGAAAAGAGGCATTACTGTAGGTGATTAATGATGAAGTCTAAATGAATTCACAACTAATGTGTTTAAATATAACCAGATTAATGTTAGTGCCTGACTGCAAAAATCTAGACAGCGTAAAAAACCAGAAATAACTATTAGGATCCCCATTATGGCGATGGAAAAAACTTTTAACTCAAATACAGCTGAAGCGAGAATTTACTCTAAATGGGAAAATGAAGGTTGTTTCAAGGCTGGTGCTAATGCCAGTAAAACTGACACGTTCTGTATTATGATACCTCCACCAAATGTCACAGGCATACTTCATATGGGGCATGCTTTTAACAATACGCTACAAGATATCTTAGTAAGGTGGCACCGTATGCGAGGATACGATACTCTTTGGCAACCAGGACAAGATCACGCCGGCATCGCAACACAAATGGTAGTGGAGAGGCAACTTGCAAAAGATAAATTACCATCACGCAAAGAGCTGGGTCGCGATCTTTTTTTAGAAAAAGTTTGGGAATGGAAAGAACAGTCTGGAGGAACTATAATTGACCAGTTAAAAAGACTGGGGGCATCCTGTGATTGGTCCAGAAATGCTTTTACGATGGATGAAAACTTCCAGAAAGCAGTCATAAAAGTCTTTGTAGAAATGTATAATAAAGGTCTGATTTATCGAGGTACAAGATTAGTAAATTGGGACCCAAAATTTGAAACAGCTATATCTGACTTAGAAGTAGAGAATATTGAAGTTGATGGGAAATTTTTTCACTTCAAATACTTACTGGCAAATAATGAAACCTATAAATTTATTGAAAAAAACGAACATGGAAAAATCATTCTTGAAGAAGAGCGTAACTACATAGCAATAGCGACAACTCGCCCAGAAACAATGTTAGGAGATGGTGCCGTAGCTGTTCATCCGTCAGATGAGCGCTACAAAAGTCTAATAGGTAAAATGTTACATTTACCGTTATGCGATAGGTTAATTCCAATAATAGAAGATGAATACCCTGATCCTAGTTTTGGCTCTGGAGCAGTAAAAATAACAGGTGCTCATGATTTTAATGATTACGATGTCGCCAAACGAAATAATATACCACTTTACCCACTTTTAGATACAAAAGGAAACTTAAGAGATGATAATTCTATCGAAAATACTGTTCCTGAAAAATATCAAGGGCTAGATAGGTTCGTTGCACGAGAACGCATAGTAAATGATATGGATGTCCTAAACTTAACGATAAAAATCGAAGATAAAAAAATTATGCAACCTATAGGAGATCGGTCAAAAGTGGTTATCGAGCCAATGCTGACTAATCAATGGTTTGTAGATACTAAGGAAATTGTTAAACCCGCAATAGACGCCGTTAAAGTTGGTGACACACGGATCATACCAGAAAGAGATGAAAAGGTGTACTTTCACTGGTTAGAAAATATTGAACCTTGGTGTATAAGTAGACAACTATGGTGGGGGCATCAAATTCCTGTGTGGTTTGACACAGATGGGAACGAATACTGTGCCGCTACTGAGGAAGAGGCTCAAGCAATGGCCCCTGAGAAAGTCCTTACTCGCGATCCAGATGTATTAGACACCTGGTTTTCTTCAGGAATATGGCCTATTGGTACTCTAGGTTGGCCAGAAGATACCAAAGAATTAAAAAAGTATTATCCAACAAATGTATTAGTAACCGGCTTTGATATTATCTTCTTTTGGGTGGCTAGAATGATGATGATGCAGTACGTCATCATGGACCAGAAACCCTTCAGTACAGTTTACGTTCACGCTCTAGTAAGGGATGAAGCAGGACAGAAAATGTCTAAATCTTCAGGAAATGTCTTAGATCCGATAGAATTAATAGAAGAGTACGGGGCAGATTCAGTACGCTTCACATTAACTGCAATGGCAGCAATGGGAAGAGATCTTAAACTCAGCCCCCAAAGAATTGCAGGTTATCGCAACTTTGGGACAAAACTTTGGAATGCTGCACGTTTTGCAGAAATGAATGGGTGTGAACTTCAAGATAGTTTTTCGCCCACCAAAGTTAAACATAATGTTAATAAATGGATTGTCGGTGAAACAGGAAAAGTTCGTGAACTCACAGATAGCTCACTGGTTAACTACAGATTTAATGATGTGGCCAATGGTTTATATACCTTTGTTTGGGGTAAAGTTTGTGATTGGTACGTAGAATTTTCAAAGCCCCTTTTAACTAATGAGGACCAATCTGTAGTTGATGAGACCAAAAACACCTTAGCTTGGGTTTTAGATCAATGCCTTATTCTACTGCACCCCATAATGCCCTTTATAACTGAAGAATTATGGTCTTCTGTTGGAAAACATAAAAAACTATTAATTCATACTGACTGGCCAACTTATGGTACGGATTTGATTGATAGCGTTGCAGATCAAGAAATGAATTGGGCTATAAATCTAATAGAGAATATTAGATCTGTTAGAGGAGAAATGAATGTTCCTGCAGGTCTGAAAATCCCTTTGATAATGATTAGCCTTGATAACTCTAAAAGACCTGGCTGGGATTTTAATATTAGCTTGATTATGAAATTAGCTAGAATTGAAAAAGTGACCGAAAATGCTAAACTTCCAAAGGGTTGTGTAAACATAACAGTAAATGGTGGTGAATTTGCACTTCCACTAGCCGAAATCATTGACATCTCTGAAGAAAAGAAAAGATTAGAAAAAAACCTAACTAAAATTGAAATTGAATTAAAATCCCTCACGGGGCGTTTACAAAATAATAAGTTTTTACAAAGTGCTCCAGAGAGCGTTGTAGCTCAAACAAAAGTTGATAGTAATTTGAAAAAGGAAGAAATTGAAAAGATAACAAATGCTATTGGTAGACTGAGAAATATTGAGGAGGGGTAAATTATGGTTAAAAATGCAATAAAGTTCACACCACTCATGGACAGCCTTCCAAGCTCTGTCCCATTTGTAGGTCCTGAGACGCAAGAACGACTCCGTTCCTCAAAGTTTTTAGCAAGACTCGGTGCAAACGAAAATGTATTTGGCCCATCTCCCAATGCCATAAAAGCAATGCAACAAGAATCAAAAAATATTTGGATGTATGGAGATCCTGAAAATCATGATTTAAAGGAAGCACTTGCTGATCATCATAAAATAAATAAAAATGAGATTATAATCGGGGAAGGTATAGATGGGTTATTAGGTTACCTTGCTCGAATGCTGATTAAACCTGGAGATACTGTAGTAACCTCTAACGGAGCATATCCAACCTTTAACTTTCATGTCTCAGGATACGGCGGAGTATTACACAAAGTTCCTTACAAAAGCGATATGGAAGATCCAGACGCTTTAATAAACAAAGCTGTAGAGGTAGGTGCTAAACTTATCTACCTCGCTAATCCAGACAATCCAATGGGAACATGCCACTCTAGAACAGTGATAACAAAGCTAATTAACTCAGTACCAGATGGGTGCCTTCTTATTTTAGACGAAGCTTATATAGAGTTTGCGGACAAAGACGTGGCTCCTAAGCTAGATCCAAGTTCTTCAAAAGTAATACGAATGCGAACTTTTTCTAAAGGTTATGGGCTTGCAGGTGCGCGAATAGGCTATGGGATTGGACATCCCGAGTTAATCAGGGGTTTCGATAAAATTCGTAACCACTTCGGTGTTAGTAGAATTTCTCAAATTGGTGCCCTCCATGCCCTTTTAGATCAAGATCACCTAGATAAGACAGTTTTAATAGTAAAAGAATCTAGGGATAAAATAGCTAAGATAGCTCTAAATAACGGACTAAAGCCTATTCCGTCCTCTGCTAATTTTGTTTGTATCGACTGCAATTCAGATGGAGATTTTGCACGTAAACTTCTTGGGCAGTTAGTAGATAATGGAATATTTGTTAGAATGCCGTTTGTAATGCCACAAGATAGAGCAATCCGAATTAGCTGTGGGACAAACAAGGATCTTGAGCTTTTAGAGAAAATATTGCCTCGTGCACTGTCAGCTATCAGCACAAATTAAAGACGCTGCTTCTAGAGCACCATCCCCATGTGGGATTTTTAAAGATTTCAAGCCTGCATCAATAGACCCTAAAGTTCCTAAAACCATATGAGCATTTAAATGTCCCATATGCCCAATTCGAAAAAAACCGTGCCATGCTGGATCATTAGGATCAGCCATCCCAATACCAATACCAAGTGTAACACCAGTGTTGTCAGTTAACCAATTACGCAACTTAGTTCCATGTGAAGGATCAATTCTAATAGCAGTGACAGCATGGCTTCTATTCTTTGGTTCTTTAATGTTTAGCTCTAAAGAACCTTCAGAGCTCCATCTATCTAAGGCTGACCATATTGAACTCGCAAGAATTTTATGTCTTTTCCAGACCGAATCTAACCCCTCTTCATGTAAGATCATAGTCAGAGCTTCTCGCAGCCCAAGTAAATGGTGCGTAGGAGCAGTACCACAAAAGTATTCATAAAAATGACCTGGTTGAGCCCGAGGGATCCAATCCCAATAACTTGAAACTAACTTCAAACTCTTCCTGCGATCCATAGCTTTTTCATTAAAAAACACAAAACTCATACCTGGAGGGACCATTAACCCCTTCTGGCAACCAGCCACCATCACGTCGACACCCCATCGATCCATATGCATTTCATCACATCCCAGACAAGCTATACTATCTACCATTAATAGTGCCGGGTGATTACATTTATTAATCAACTGTCTGATGCCTAAAATATCCGTTTTAGCGCTTGTGGCAGTATCTACCTGAACAACTAGTACTGCCTTGATTTTTTTCTTTTTATCTTCATTTAATATCTGTTCAACAGTTTCACCTTGAACTACACTTCTATGTCCAAAGTCGACCAACTCAACCTCTAGACCCCTTTGTTTTGCCATTTCTGCCCAGCTATGTCCAAAGCGCCCTGTAGCCAACACAAGAATATTATCTCCTAAAGCCAACACATTAGCTAGAGAGGCTTCCCAAGCAGCGTGACCATTTCCGATATACATAGCTACGTAGCCATCAGTCTTAGCTATTTTTTTCAAATCAGGGACAAGACTGTCTGTAGTGTCTAATAGAGACCCAACATAAATATTTGGTGCCGCAGTATGCATCGCATTTAATACCCGATCAGGTATTACAGACGGCCCAGGGATTGCTAAAATACTTCTTCCATTAGCTAATGACATTTCCTTGTGTTTCCTTAAATATGAATCCATTGATAAACTCAATAAATTGATAGTGTTTTATAAGTTCACCAGTTACAGACACGATCTATAACAAAATAACAATACGATTTATACGATATGCAGGTTTTATAGAAAATAATTTTTGCCATTGATAAAATAATAACAAAAATGTCTATTATAATATTTTGAAAACTAAATTATTTTGATAGAAAGCTATCATTCATTTTATGCAGAGCATAATTAAACGAAAGAATGTTATGCTTCATAAGGAGGTACTTTGCTTGTGAGCTCTAAAAGAAACCGTACTATCATTGAAATATCCGGTGAAGAAACGCTAAATTTTCTCCAAGGCCTTATAACAAACGACATAGAGAAATTAGGTAAGGGCATTATCTATGCTGCTATGTTAACACCACAAGGAAAGTATTTTGTGGATTTCTTTATCATTGCTTATAAAGGCCGTATATTAATTGATGTATCCAAAGAAGTTAGTGACGATCTACAAACAAAATTATTGCTTTACCGTTTAAGAGCAAAAGTAGATATAATTAAGACTAATATAAGTGTATCTACAGGAATTGATAACCCACCTATAGGCGCTTTTAAGGATCCCAGACATGAAGCTTTGGGTTGGAGATCATATGAAAATAGCTCAATAAATCAAGGAGTAGATTGGAAAAAGCTAAGGGTAGCATACGGTATTCCAGAAACAAATATAGAATTAATTCGAGATAAGACCTATATTCTAGAAGCAGGCTTTGAAAAATTAAATGGTGTTGATTTCAAAAAAGGTTGTTATGTTGGCCAAGAAATAACTGCTAGAATGAAACACAAAACTACCTTAAGAAAAGGTTTGATAAAAGTTTCAGTAATTGGAGAAACCCCTGTTGGCACTGAAATACTAGCTGACGGCCGGCCAGCTGGAGTATTATACTCTCAATCAGGTGGGTATGGATTGGCTTTTCTTAAGCTTGACCGCGCTTCTCCAAAAATGAAAGCAGGCGAAGCGACTGTCATAATTGAGAACTAGGCTCGTTATATTAAGAAGAAGATCTTATAATTGTCGAAAATTGTTCAAAAATTTCACCATTTCCAGCAATAAGTTCTCCATCCTCAAGTTCATTTTTGTCAGGGTTTATACTCTCGACCAACCCTCCACTTTCTCTAATAATTAGAATTCCTGCTGCCGTATCCCAAGGCTGTAGACCCCTCTGCCAAAATCCATCAAACCGTCCAGCGGCAACATAAGCAAGGTCAAGGGCAGCAGCTCCAAAGCTTCGAACTCCTGCGCACTTAGGTAATAACATCCCTAATTCTTTTAGTGAAACAGCGAGGTTTTCATCACCTGAAAAGGGAACCCCTGTGGCAAAAATAGTTTCTTGCATTCTCTTGCGACCTGAAACTCGTAATCGAGTATCATTTAGCCAAGCACCTTGACCTTTTTCCGAAATAAACATTTCATCTGTGCACGGATCATATATTACGGCCGAAACTATTTCGTTTTTATGTTCTAAGGCTATCGAAATAGCCCAGTGGGGTAGACCATGCAAAAAGTTTGTGGTCCCGTCGAGAGGATCAACAATCCATCTTCGAGTTGGGTCCTCACCCTTAATCGGCTCACTTTCTTCACCCAACCAACCGTATGTTGCCCTTGCTTGCAGTAGTTCCTCTTTAATGATCTGTTCTGCGGCTCGATCAGCTCTAGAAACAAAATCTCCTGCACCTTTGATCGAAACCTGTAAATTTTCCACTTCTCGGAAATCTTTTGTCAAGCTCCTACCTGCAACCCTAGCCGCTTTGATCATTAAATTAAGATTGGCACTGCCCTGCAACTTTATTACTCCCTCATATGGTTAAGCGGCGTATAGCGGCTAGACTAAGATATTAAAAGAACAATCGGTATTAATATAAAAACGGGTTAAGAAAATTTTACTATAATATTTAAAAGGAGATAACCTTTCAAGTATAGAGTTACTCATAGAATTATTTTCATCCTAAAAGCTATTGTTTTCACAGTATTCTCTCATGAGTACTAGCAACACTGTCAATTAATTTTTGTTTAAACACCATCTCATAATTGCTTTTTGGACATGTAGCCTATTCTCAGCCTCGTCAAAAACCACAGAGTTCTTTCCATCTAACACCTGCGATGTCACTTCTTCGCCTCTATGGGCAGGCAAACAGTGCATAAATAACGCATCTTTTTTTGTTTTGTTCATCAAATTTTCGTTCACTTGATATTCAGCAAGAACATTATGAAGCGAACTTCGATCAGACTCTGAATGATGCATTGAAACCCAGCTATCCGTAATAATTAGATCAGCACTTTTTACAGCTGCATCAACATCTCTTTGAATCTCAAAAGCTGCGCCGTCAGCGATAGCGGCTTTCACTACTTTTTTGTCCGGATCTAAAGCACTTGGCCCAGAAAACTTTAATAAAAAATTGAATTTTGCTGATGCCTGAATAAGGGAATTGCAAACGTTATTTCCATCTCCAATCCAGAGTACTTCCTTGCCCGAAATTGATCCTCTTTTCTCTTCAAAAGTTAATATATCTGCCATAATTTGACAGGGGTGAGAATGGTCTGTCAAACCGTTTATAACCGGTACTGTAGAATGTTCAGATAACTCTCTTAAAGTTTCTGCAGAAAAGGTTCGTATCATAATAAGATCAACATATCTTGATAGAACTTGGGCTGTATCACTTACAGATTCACCATGCCCTAATTGCATATCTGCTCCACTTAAAATTAAACTTTGGCCGCCCAACTGTCGAACTCCAACGTCAAAAGAAACTCTAGTTCGAGTTGACGGCTTTTCAAATATTAATGCTACAACGCACCCAGCAAGAGATACGTCTCTATCGAGTTGTCCATTAGTAAAACCCTTGCGGGATTCTTTGACTTGCATGGCGTCGTCAATAATAGAACTCAGATCCTCAGCACTAACTTGGTCAATATCTAGAAAATGTTTCAAAGGGCTGCCTCTAGTGATAGAGCTGTTTGTTCTAACCTATGAAAAGCCTCTGTAAGTTCTACTTCACAAATGTTTAAAGCTGGAAGTAGTCGAATAACGTTATCTCCTCCAGGAACTAATAATAGGTTATGTTCGTAAGCGTTTGCAACTACATCCATGTTTGGAACCTTGCACTTAATCCCAAGCATAAACCCCTGCCCTCTGACTAGCTCAAATATTTCAGAATGCTCTGCTATTAAACTCTCTAATTTCTGACGGAAAAAGCCAGCCTTCTTATTAACATCAGCCAAAAAATCAGGTTGGGATATTATGTCTAACACCTTCAAGCCAACGGCACAGGCAAGTGGGTTCCCTCCATAAGTAGAGCCATGCGTTCCCGCAGTCATTCCTGAGGCCGCCTCTTCGGTTGCAAGGCATGCACCTAATGGAAACCCATTTCCAATACCTTTAGCAATTGTCATAATATCGGGATAAACACCCGCCCATTCGTGAGCAAATAATTTCCCAGTTCTTCCAACACCACACTGTATTTCGTCAAATATTAGTAATACACCAGTTTGGTCACATAAATTTCGAATTACTTTTAAAAATTCATCTGAGAGCGGAATGATCCCACCTTCGCCTTGTATTGGCTCCACGATAATTGCCGCAACATCTGAGCCTTGAATTTCACTTTCAAGTTGAGAGTAATCGTCTTTTTCAATCGGAATTTGAACAAAACCAGGCAACAATGGACCAAATCCTTTAGTAAGTTTTTCGGAACCAACTGCAGATATTGTTGCTATAGTTCGACCATGAAAAGCATTATCAAATGTAATAATGGTTGATCGGTTCGATTCACCTTTTTCAAACCAATATTTCCGAGCCATTTTAATAGCACACTCCATCGATTCCGCTCCAGAGTTGGTAAAGAAGACGGTGTCGGCAAATGTTTCATCAACCAATCGGTTAGCTAGCTCTTCCTGATTCGGAATTTCATACAAATTTGAGACATGCCACAATTTTTTTGCTTGTTCCTGGATAGTATCCACCAACTCCGGATGAGCATGACCTAGAGCGGTGACAGCAATACCAGCACCAAGATCAAGATAACGTTTATTTTCTTCATCAAAAAGCCAAGAGCCTTCTCCTTTAACAAAACTTAAAGGGGCTCTAGAGTAACTTGGCAAAACTGGTGTAATCATTAGTTTACATCCTTAAAACTGATAAGAAATTCATATATTTTATATATTATTCTTAATAGTCAATGCCTGTGAAAAGATTCTGACTCTGACAGAGAATTTCTATACAGAATTTCAATCATTATATAAAAAGTTATAATTTTCTTATATTGTTTTACATATAAGGAAATTGAGAGTAGGAAGCTACTTATATCCTGGCCAGAAAAAGGCCGAATTTAATTAAGGTTTTGATTATGGCTTGGACAGACGAACGCGTAGAAATACTAAAAAACTTATGGGTTGAAGGTCAATCTGCGTCCTTTATAGCTAAACAGCTGGGAAGCGTGACCAGGAATGCCGTTATAGGAAAAGTGCATAGACTGGGGCTGTCAAATAGGACAAGTGGCTCACCTGCTAAGACAGCAGTAAAAGAAAAGACGTCACCAGATCAGAAAAAAGCTCCAATAAAAGCAAAAATAGCAGTGGAGGAAAAACCTGATTTGGTACCTGCTCTTGCAAAGCCGATCCCTAGGCCAAAATTAATTATCAAAGCAGGCCAACCTCTACCACCACAGCCTTCTGCTAATGAAATTAGTCCAGAGGCACTCGCCACTGTACGAGAAGTTGAGAAAAAGGCAAAAAAACTTAGTGTCATGGAACTCACTGAAAGAACCTGCAAATGGCCAGTAGGCGACCCAGCTACTGAAGATTTCTGGTTCTGTGGCTTAACAGCTCAAGCGGGAAAACCTTACTGCGAAGCACATGTAGGGGTTGCATTCCAACCGATGAGCACCAGAAGAGATAGACGCCGATAATAATTAGTAGGTGAATTATGAAAAAGCCAAATGTCCTTAAATCAAAAATCTAAACGGCCAGACATTGCCCCAACAATAGACATCGATAGCAACTCTGAGAGAAGACAACCAAACATTGGTATGGTCTCTCTTGGTTGTCCTAAAGCTTTAGTTGATAGTGAACGTATTTTAACAAGATTACGAGCAGAAGGGTATTCTATTAGTCCCGATTATGCTGGTGCGGACGCAGTGATCGTAAACACTTGTGGTTTCTTAGATTCAGCAAAAATTGAAAGTTTAGAGGCTATCGGGGAAGCTTTAGAAGAAAATGGGAAAGTTATTGTTACTGGTTGCCTAGGGGTGGAAGAAAACTTGATTAAAAAGTCTCATCCAAATGTTTTATCTGTAACAGGCCCTCAGCAATACGAGAAGGTGTTGGACGCCGTGCATAGTGCTGTCCCAGCAAGGCCTAATCCATTTTTTGATTTACTACCCACACCGCAAGTCTCATTAACACCAAGGCACTACAGTTATCTGAAAATTTCTGAAGGTTGTAACCACAAATGTAAATTCTGTATTATCCCTTCTATGCGAGGAAAACTAAACTCTAGACCTTCACATGCCATTCTTAGAGAAGCAGAAAGACTAGTCCGTTCAGGCGTGAAAGAGCTCTTAATTATTTCTCAGGATACTTCAGCGTACGGACTTGATCTAAAATATAAAAAGAATCTCTGGAACAATAAAGAAGTCAAAAGCCACATTACTGATTTAACCAGGGAACTTGGAACATTAGGGGCTTGGATTAGGCTTCACTACGTTTATCCCTATCCACATGTCCGTGAACTAATTCCAATAATGGCTGACAAGGAAAATAATGTATTACCATATTTGGACATTCCCTTTCAGCACGCACATCCAGACGTTTTAAAGCGAATGAGTAGACCTGCAGCTTCGACCAAAACTCTTGACGAAATATCGGCGTGGAGAGCAGAATGTAAAGACTTGTCGATTAGGTCTACTTTTATAGTTGGTTTTCCAGGTGAGACAGAAGAAGAATTTCAAACACTATTAGACTGGTTAGACGAAGCTCAATTGGATAGGATTGGTTGCTTTAAGTATGAGAATGTAAAGGGAGCAAGATCTAATGATTTACCTAATCACATCTCAGATGAAATTAAAGAAGATCGTTGGCAACGCTTCATGACCAAGGCTCAATCAATTTCCTGCACAAAACTACAGAACAAAGTAGGTAATAAATACGATGTAATTGTAGATAGCGTAAAAGATAAGCTAGCAATATGTCGGACGATGTCAGATGCTCCAGAAATTGACGGTAACTTATTTATTGATAAAGAAACTAAATACTTAAAACAAGGTGATATAGTTAAAGTAAGAGTAACGGATGCAACAGATTATGACTTATTTGGTGAATTATTAAATGAAAACTAACATACGAGTTTTATATAATGCGGAATGTCCTATTTGTAGTTTTGAAATTAAACATTACCAAAAATATACTAACAATAAGAAAATTCCCATTCAGTTCGATGATTTAAATAGTTCACGCTTGGCACACTGGAACATCACGGCTGACCTTGCAGCAAGAAGACTGCATGTCGACATTGAGGGAGAAGTAAAAGTAGGCATGGAAGGTTTTTTAGCGTTATGGAATACAATGCCAAAATATCGTTGGCTATTTCATATTTTTAGACAGCCAGTTATAAAACAAATCTCGTCATTTCTTTATGATTACATATTAGCTCCATATATATATTTTTTACATTTACGCAGGAAAAAGAACATAGCAAGGCGTAATCAATAAACTAGTAAAAATACTTAATCCAAGTATTAGGAGGGAGAAATGAGTACAGGTTTTATTTGGGATGAGAGATGTTTTTGGCATGCAGGTGGCGATTTTGCCTTTACCCTTCCGCTTGGAGGTTTAGTGCAACCGATGTCTACCAGCGGTCTACCAGAAAACCCAGAGACAAAACGGCGCTTAAAGAATTTAATGGACGTCACAGGCCTATTAAACGAATTGGATACGAGATCACACAGTGAAGCCTCTTTTGAGGATCTATTAAGGGTACACCCTCAAAAATTTTTAGAAAACTTCAAAGCATTATCAGATAAAAATGGTGGAACAATTGGCCTAAACATACCTTTTACAAAAGGTGGCTTTGAGATAGCCTCTCTATCTGCCGGACTAGCTAAAGAAGCCATTTTTTCTGTACTAAAGGGAACAAATCGGAATTCATATGCGTTATCTCGGCCACCCGGGCACCATTGCCTACCAGATCTTCCGAACGGATTTTGTTTGTTATCAAATATATCCATTGCTGTCGAAGCAGCGTTAGCTGAAAAATTAACTGAGCGAGTTGCAATTGTTGACTGGGATGTTCATCACGGAAATGGAACAGAAGCAATTTTTTATGATAGGGCGGATGTACTTACAATATCCATACACCAAGATAGATGCTACCCTATAGATACAGGTGCTGCAACGGATATTGGAGTTGACAGGGGTGAGGGATATAACATGAACATACCTCTTCCCCCAGGTGGAGGTCATACACTTTATTTAGAAGCTATGGAAAGACTAATTTTACCTCGTTTAAGAGAGTTTCAACCAGATATTATAATAATCGCCTGCGGTTTTGATGCCTCCGCCATTGATCCTTTAGCAAGAATGTTAGCTACATCTGAGACCTTTGGCCAACTTACAAAATTTGTAATGGGTGCTGCACATGAGCTTTGCAGTGACAGACTCTCTATGATTCACGAAGGTGGTTACTCTGAAGTATATGTTCCTTTTTGTGGTCACAGAGTGATCCAAGAGCTTTCTAACAGCTCAATTAAAGCTGAGGATCCCTATAAATTTCTTTTCGAAAGTAGACAACCCAGTAAACGTGTTCAGAATTTTTATTCAGAGTTAATTACTGAACTTGAACAATTTTTCTTTTAAATAAATATTATTAATTGACTTCAAGGCTATCAGCGGCAAGAACAAATTTAGGAAAAGATAGGAATTAAAAAATGAAAAAAGTTTTTAATAATGCTGAGGAGGCTCTTTCTGGGCTTTTAAAAGATGATATATTTATTGCAGCCGGCGGATTTGGTCTGTGTGGAATTCCTGAGTTACTCTTGAATGCTATAAAAGAGTCCAAAGTTAAGAACCTAACTTTTGCGTCAAATAATGCTGGCGTAGATGACTTTGGGATAGGTATTCTTTTACAAACAAAACAGGTGCGAAAAATGATTAGCTCATATGTTGGAGAGAATGCAGAGTTCATGCGCCAATATCTATCGGGAGAGTTAGAGCTTGAATTTAATCCACAGGGAACACTAGCTGAAAGAATGAGGGCTGGAGGTAGCGGTATTCCAGCTTTTTATACAAAGACGGGGGTCGGAACAATAATAGCCGATGGTAAAGAACATAAAGATTTTGATGGTGAAACCTATATCATGGAAAGGGGATTAGTCGCTGATCTTTCAATAGTAAAGGCCTGGAAAGCTGACAAGACAGGGAACCTAGTTTTTAGAAAAACTGCACGTAACTTTAATCCACCAGCTGCTATGTGTGGGAAGGTTTGCGTCGCCGAAGTTGAAGAGATAGTACCAACGGGTTCACTTGATCCAGACCTAATACACCTTCCTGGAATTTATGTTCACAGATTAATCCAAGGTGATCACGAAAAGCGTATTGAACAACGCACTTTACGAGAGGTTAAGTAATATGGCTTGGGATAGAAACCAAATGGCTGCAAGAGCAGCTCACGAACTTCAAGATGGGTGGTATGTAAATTTAGGTATTGGAATTCCCACGCTCGTATCTAACTACATACCAAAAGGAATAGAGGTAACACTGCAATCTGAAAATGGCATGTTAGGAATGGGACCTTTCCCAACAGAGCAAGAGCTTGATTCTGACCTCATAAATGCTGGCAAACAAACTATTACCGAATTACCACAAACTTCATATTTTGATTCTGCGCAAAGCTTTGGGATGATAAGAGGTGGAAAGATTGCAATGGCAATTCTAGGTGCTATGGAAGTTAGTGAAGCTGGTGATTTAGCAAACTGGATGATCCCTGGAAAGCTCGTAAAAGGCATGGGAGGCGCTATGGATTTAGTTGCTGGTGTAGGTAGAGTAGTCGTCGTAATGGATCACACAAACAAACATGGTGATAGCAAAATATTAAAGGAGTGTACTTTGCCTTTAACGGGAAAAGCTGTGGTAAATAGGATTATAACAAACCTTGGTGTTCTTGATGTCGTAGATGGTGGACTAAAAATTGTCGAGACAGCGGATGGCGTAACAAAAGAAGAGTTGATTAAATCAACCAAAGCAAAAATTGTAAGTTAATAACCGCTCATAGCTCTAGATAATTTACCTTCCTTATTATTTATAAGTAATGAACAAATTATTACCTTAAAAAAAGCTGTGGGTTAAATTTTTGGATCAGGGTTCTCTGTGTGCCCGTCAACAGAGATAACTTGACCAGAAACAAACCTTGCTTCATCACTTGCTAAGAACACCATCATATTGGCAATATCATCAGCTTCAATAAAGGAGCGCATTGAAGTGCCTGAAGCGTAGCCATGGTATACTTGGTCTCTTGTGAGACCTTTTAACTTAGCCTCTCTTGCTAGCACAAGTTCCATCCTAGGTCCTTCGACCGCACCAGGGCAAACTGCATTGGCACGGATACCAAATGGGCCTAATTCCATTGCTAAAGTTTTCATAAACCCAATTATTGCCCATTTAGCCGCTGAATAAGGCGCGCGATTAGGATAGCCATAAATACCGGCAGTTGATGATGTAAATAGGATTGACCCTGCCAACCTTTTTTTCATCAACGGAATTGCATATTTACTAGTGAGGAATGCCCCTTCTAAATTTACTGCCAGACAATTCTTCCAATCGGAGAGTTCAATTTTCTCTGTTAAGTTGGTTGGCCCTGCGTTACCTGCATTACAGCAAACCGTATCTAAAGTACCCCACTCAGAAGTGATTTTTTCGAATAAACTCTTAACCTTTATTTCGTCACTTACGTCTAATAAGGATGTTTTCCAATTTTGGGGAACTTCATCAAGAGTAGATTCATTAATGTCGCAAACCCATATATTGCAACCTTTATCGGCGAACCTTTCAGCTATTTTTTTTCCAATACCTGCGGCTCCAGCCGTTACTAATACATTTTTCATTTCTTATTACCTATCGATGCCCCCACCCCATCAGGTCGAGGTAGATTAGAATGACATTTAGCTATTTTTCTCAAAGTATTTAAAATTGTATCACTAGGCAAAGACGATCTCCTAGTATCTAAATTGACGTGGATAAGTATATGTTCACCACTTGCTATATAACGATCTCCATTTTTCATAATATGAAAGAGGTGGAGTTTTTTTCCTTCTCCAACCAGGCAATATGTAAAGATTGTTATCAATGACCCTGCCAAAACTTCATCTATGTGTCTTATGTGGGTCTCGGCAGTGAAATAACTATTTCCAGATGAAATATAATTAGAATCGCACCCAATAATTTCCATAAATCGATCCGTAGCATCCCCAAAAGCTTGTAAATAACGCGCCTCATTCATATGATTATTATAATCAACCCAGTCTAATGGTACTACTCGGGAAATAGTTTCAATTGGTTTATCAAATTCATACTCTTTTTTTTCTAAAAATTTATCGATTGAATTAAGGTGTGCTCCAGCGCCCCAATTTTGTAGCTTAAGGGATCTCATAATACCTACTAAGTTGTTATCACGAATTACCTCTAACTCTCTGATTGTATAGCGATCAGACTGAGCATCAGATTGGCTTGAAATTTTTTCTATTAACGATGGAGTTAGTTCTGGAACATCCATTAGTTTAGTCCACGGCCAGGATAGGGTGGGCCCGAATTGCTCAATAAAATGCTTCATACCAGCTTCGCCACCAGCCAATCGGTAGGTTTCAAACAAACCCATTTGTGCCCAGCGTAATCCAAAACCAAATCTAATAGCGTTATCTATCTCTTCGGTAGTAGCGATATCATCCTTTATAAGCCAAAGTGCTTCTCGCCAAACAGCCTCTAAAAGTCTATCCGCAATATGTGCGTCAATCTCTTTATTTACAAGTAAAGGGAACATACCAATATCAAATAAAATCTCTTTGGCTTTTTCTTTGATATTATCAGAAGTACCGATAGCAAGAACCAATTCGACTAAAGGTAATAGGTATACTGGATTAAACGGGTGAGCCACCATTATACGATTTTGAGCACCTGCACCATTATTCAGTTCAGAAGGCTTAAATCCAGAGGTCGAAGAACAGATAATAGCATTCTTATCTGCATATTTTAATATATCATTATATACGTCATGCTTTAGATTTAGTCGTTCAGGTATACTTTCTTGTATCCAAGTCGCATCTTTTATAGCACATTGGATAGAACTGCAAAAAGTTAAAACTCCCTCTTCTGGTAATTTTTCTTCATATAAACCGGGCAAAGAACGTCTAGCATTACCTAAAATTTCATTTACTTTTCGATTAACATCAGGGTCTCTATCAAAAATATTAACATTCCAACCCATTAATAAGAACCTAGAAGCCCAACCAGCACCAATTACACCACCCCCAATGATTGAAGCTATTTTTTTCATAAAATTTTCATCCCTTAATTAAAATTTTAAAGAGGTGCTCTTTTAGACAATTTCAGCTTCTCTCTGACTTTTTCAGGTCCAATGACTCTAGCGCCCATTTTTTCAATTATATTAACCGCTCTATCAACCAGAGCTTCGTTAGTAGCGAAGACCCCTTTTTCAAGTAATAAGTTGTCTTCAAGGCCAACTCGAACGTTACCTCCTGCTAATACACTAGCCGCAACATAAGGCATTTGGTTTCTACCCAAAGAAAAAGCAGAAAATGTCCAATCGTTTGGTACATTATTAACCATGGCCATTAACGTATTCATATCATCTGGTGCCCCCCAAGGAACCCCCATACATAATTGCACTAAACCTGGGGATTTTAAAATCCCATCTTCAACAAGTTGCTTTGCATACCAAAGGTGTCCTGTGTCAAAGGCTTCGATCTCAGGGCATACGCCTAGATCAGTCATCATTTTTCCCATTGCTGTTAACATTCCAGGCGTATTTGTCATAACATAATTAGACTCGGCAAAATTCATCGTTCCGCAGTCCAAGGTACATATCTCTGGCAAACATTCAGCCACATGCGCCACTCTTTCCTCGGCTCCAGCCATATCAGTACTATTCGAAAGTGCTAAGGGGTCATCAATTGATCCAAAAACCATATCTCCACCCATACCAGCAGTAAGGTTTAAAACTACATCCGTCTCAGAATCTCGAATTCTATCTGTTACTTCTCTATAATATCTGAGATTTCGTGAAGGTACGCCTGTATCCGGATCTCTGACATGACAATGAACTACAGCGGCACCTGCCTTACCAGCAGCGATAGCACTGTCAGCAATTTCCTTAGGTGATCTTGGAACATTAGGGCTCCGATCCTGTGTGCCCCCTGACCCTGTCACCGCGCAAGTAATAAAAACTTCTCGGTTCATTTGTAACGGCATTTTTTAACTCCTTTAAAAGGTACTATCTCTAAATCATTAGCCATCTTAAGATAATCTTACAACATAAACTATGTCCAATATAAGCATTGGTTCAGTAAGGCATCGGGTGAGCTTTATGAACTTCACTAATATCATCTAATATTTCTTTATTTAATTCAATATCAACTCCACTAACTATAGTTCTTAACTGATCTAAATTCGTAGCCCCAAAAATTGGAATTGCCTTAAAGGGTCTATATTTAAACCAAGCTAAGGCCATGTGAATTGGGTTTAAGTTGTGTTTTTTTGCTATATCAATGTACCCTTGAGTCGCGGGTAAAACGCGTGGAGATGACCTTCCACCCATCGTATTATTAATAGACATTCTAGAACCTTTTGGTATTTTTTCATTTTGATATTTTCCTGTAAGATAACCAGCCGCCAAGGGAGAAAAGCCTAGTAGGGTAACATTTTCATTTACAGATAATTCAGCTAAATCTGTATCAAACAACCGACATAATAAAGAATACTCATTCTGAATACTTAAAACTTTTGGATAACCTAATTTTTCTGCAATTTGAATCCACATTGATGTTCCCCAGGCAGATTCATTAGATAAACCAAAATGGCGAATATTCCCAATCTCTATCTGCTTCTGTAGTTCTTCTAGAGTATCTTCAATATGGAACACAGTATTTTCTTTAACTTGTTTAGACGGATCAAAGGTCCAGTTTTTTCTAAACATATAACTGCCCCGATTAGGCCAGTGGAGCTGATATAAATCAATATAATCTGTCTTTAATCTACGTAGTGAGGACTCAATAGATCTTCTCAAACTATCAGATGAAATAGCTTCTCCGCCTCTAATATCTAAATTTCCTTCACCAGAAATTTTTGTTGCCAAAATAATAGATTCTCGTTTCTTTGTCTTATTCAGCCAACTACCAATTACCTCTTCAGTTATACCAATAGTATCTTTAGATATTGGATTCACTGGGTACATTTCAGCAGTATCAAGAAAATTGATATCGTTATCTATAGCAAAATCAATTTGATTATGAGAATCCACCTCATTAGTTTTATTAAATGTCATTGTTCCAAGACAATATTGAGAAACTTTTAACTTACTATCTCCCAGTAATAATTTTTCCAATTCCTTTTCCTTTTTAAATAAATCTATTAGCTATGAGCTTATAAACCTATAGAAAATAAACAACAATTATTAATAATATATTGAGAACAAAAGAAGAACATGTTAATTAAATAAAATGCAATATAACAATTTCAATAATAATCTAAATTTAAATAAAAAATTCTTAAAAATGGATGAGGAAATTGTATTTTCCTTCGAAAGGGTGCATGAGATTTTTGGAAACTCTCGACGCACCTGTGCACTCTGGATAGCAACAAAAATTAATGGTCCAATAATCTGGATACGTCCAAACTGGTTTAGCGACCAACTTTTTCCAGATGGAATTATAGGCTGGGTTAATCCTGGACGCCTAATAACTATAAGCATAGGAAGTTCTAATGATATTTTATGGGCTGCGGAAGAAGCACTAAGGTCTGGGATATCAAAATTAGTAGTTCTCGAAGTCACCACACATCCAACACTAAAATCTGTAAGACGTTTAAATTTAGCCGCTGAAATAGGTAGAAAAGAAAGGGACAACCATGCCCTCTGTTTAATGTTAACATCACAAAATGGAGGAGTTCAAGGCGCAGAAAGTCGCTGGTCGATGTCAATGCAACATACTGCAAGGGAAACTATGTGGAAATTAGAGTGCATTAAGTCACGGCATACTCCCCCATCAACTTGGAAATTAGAAAGTAATCTAAAAAAAACTACTGTCAGAAAGTAATTTAAAACATAAATTACTTTCGATATTACAACCTTTACATTGTTATAAAGTTTAGCTTACATGAATATACCGATGTGATTAGGTCAAGCTAATGCGTATTATTATCTCTTTTGTTGCACTCTTTTTATCGGTGATCCTGTTACAGCTTAGTAGTTCAGCCATAGGTCCTCTCGACGCATTGTCTGGTTTAAAATTAAATTTTTCAAATTTTCAAATTGGACTCTTAGGATCATCTCACTTTTTTGGTTTTTTTATTGGTTGTTGGTGGGCCCCAAGGCTTATGGGATCGGTAGGTCATAGTAGGGCATTTGCAGCTTTTACCGCCTTAGGGGCAATTGGAATTATAGCTCATACACTGACATCAAATCCATATGCTTGGGCTGTCATGCGTATTGGATCTGGCTTATGCGTAGCCGGATGTTACACCGTTATTGAAGCGTGGTTAAACGGTAAAGTCACCAATCAAACGCGAGGTCGCGCAATGGGAACCTATCGAATGGCTGACATGGGTGCCTCTATGCTTGCTCAACTATTAATTGGCTTGTTGGAACCTGCTTACTATATCTCCTACAACTTGTTGGCTATAGTATGTTGTCTTGCTATCTTACCATTAACTATAACAAAAATTTCTCAACCAGAAACACCCACCACTCCAAGGCTTAGGCCTAAATTAGCACTTCTAAGATCTCCTCTAGCAACATTTGGTGTTGTTATTGCTGGGTTAACTGCATCTTCGTTTCGTATGGTCGGACCAATTTATGGAGAGAGTATAGGCCTAAGAACAGACCAAATTGGTTATTTCCTTGCACTTTCCGTCCTTGGAGGAGCTATTGCTCAATACCCTATAGGTTGGCTGGCTGACAAATATGATCGTCGAAAGGTCTTAATAAGTCTTTCATTGGCAACTATCGTGGCCAGCACAATAACAATAGTATTTGCTAAATACGGTACTATATATATTCTAACTAGTTCTTTTCTTTTTGGCTTTTTTACATGGCCAATTTTTTCAATATCTGCAGCTCATGCCAATGATTTTTCTAAATCTGAAGAACGCGTAGAACTCGCGGCGGCACTCATATTCTTTTATGCGGTTGGCGCTATTGCCTCTCCTTTATTTACTGCTCAGCTATTAGAATATTTTGGGCCATCATCTCTATTTATATTCTTTTCCATTGGACATTTGGTATTAATTATTTTTGGTATATCTCGATCAAGAATACGGCCAACCAATCAAGTTCGCACCCCCTATGTTTCAATCCCGCGAACAAGTTTTGCAATTGGTCGATTACTACGGCGTTCTCGAAAATAAAAAATTAGTTTCAATCAAATCAGTTTTATATATAAAACAACCTAGCTCTTTTAACTTTGTTTGATTATATACTTTGAGAAACAAACTAAAGGTTTCTACAAATGGCTCGTTACCTGATTACTTCTGCAATTCCTTACATAAATGGTATAAAACATCTAGGAAATCTAGTTGGAAGCCAATTACCAGCCGATTTATACGCTCGCTATCTCCGGCAACGTGATCACGAAGTTATGTTTATTTGTGCAACAGATGAACATGGAACACCTGCTGAATTAGCCGCTACTGAATCTGGAAAACCAGTAGCCGAATTCTGTGAAGAAATGCATAAAATTCAAACTAAGGTAGGAAGTGGTTTTCGACTTTCTTTTGATTACTTTGGGCGCTCCTCGAGCCCACAGAACCATAAGTTAACTCAGTATTTTGCGGGCAAACTAGCGGATGCTGGTTTGATTGAAGAAATTATAGAAAGCCAAATATTTTCTATAGAAGACGAACGGTTTTTACCAGATCGTTACATCGAAGGAACTTGCCCCAATTGCAATTATGAGAATGCGAGGGGAGACCAATGTGAGAACTGTACAAAGCAATTAAATCCAATAGATTTGATTAACCCAAGATCTGCCATTTCTGGTTCCAAAAATTTAGAGGCGAGAGAAACAAAACATCTATATTTAAGACAAAGTGCTTTAAAAGATAAACTCGATACGTGGATAAATAGTAAAAATAATTGGCCAATTTTAACAACATCTATTGCAAAGAAATGGCTACATGACGGGGACGGCCTTCAAGATCGCGGGATTACTAGAGATTTAAAATGGGGGGTGCCAGTAAAAAAAGGAGATCAGCCTTGGCCTGGCATGGAAGGAAAAGTCTTTTATGTCTGGTTTGATGCACCCATTGAATATATAGCTGCCACAAGTGAATGGGCAAAGAGTCACAAATTACCAGATGTTGCGTGGGAACGTTGGTGGCGAACCGATAAAGGCGCCGAAGATGTTAAATATGTTCAATTTATGGGTAAAGATAATGTACCATTTCATACCTTAAGCTTCCCAGCAACAATTATGGGATCTGGAGAACCATGGAAGCTAGTAGACTACATTAAGTCCTTTAATTACTTGAACTATGATGGCGGGCAGTTCTCTACATCTCAGAAACGTGGTATATTTATGGATCAAGCGCTAAACCTTTTACCTTCTGATTATTGGCGTTGGTGGTTACTCAGTCACGCGCCAGAAACATCAGATAGTGAATTCACATGGGAAAACTTTCAACTAAGCATAAATAAAGATTTAGCTGATGTTTTAGGAAATTTTGTAAGTAGAGTTACGAAGTTCTGTCGTTCAAAATTTGGTGAAACAGTACCTGAGGGAGGTAGTTTTGGGGTAGAAGAATACAAATTAATTTCTAATCTAAACAAAAGGTTAAAAACTTATGAATCTTACTTAGACGGCATCGAGATTAGAAAATCAGCGTCTGAGTTGCGTGCAATATGGGCTTTAGGTAACGAATATCTCCAAATAGTTGGACCTTGGAGTTGTTTCAAAGAGGACCCAATAAAAGCAGCGATGCAAATCAGGTTAGCACTAAATTTAATACATATTTACGCAGTTATTTCGGCCCCTTTTATTCCTGACACCGCTGATGCTATTTTAAAAAGCTTAAAGATATCGGATAAATCGTGGCCAACCGATTTAACTAAAGCGGTTACTAAATTGGCACCTGGCAATCCCTTTGTCACACCTGAGAACCTATTCAATAAGATTAGTGATGAAGATCGAGATCTGTGGGCTCTCAAATTCTCCGGGAATGACACTTAATTACCTTAAGAATTATATGAGATGTTCTTATAAAGTTTTCTAATTAAAGGAATTGTGAAATAAAAGATAAAATCTAGCTCTGTATCGAATTAGGGCCTTGGCCCTCAATAATAAATCGGTTATCGACATCTATATCATTAAGCTAACACTATTCCAAAGTTAAAATTGTGAAGTGTGAAAAAATTTAGCTTGATAAGCCCGCGTGGTGGAATGGTAGACACATGGGACTTAAAATCCCTGGGCCGAAAGGCCGTGCCGGTTCAAGTCCGGCCGCGGGTACCATAAAGAAGGCGTCTCAAAGGAGACGCTTTCTTTCTTACTCTCCGCTCACTTAAGCCGCTTCTGCTTGAGATCTCCTCTCACTTTCCTCGCGAGAAAGCGCTACAGAAGTTCTAACTCCATTTTCTACAAAAGCCATTAATCCTGAAACAGCTCTCTCACTTGGATCAACGCCCGAACAGCTAAGAACTTCTCTTCCATCACGTGATCGCGCCCATCTAGCTATTTGCTCTGGCCCATTACCGTATTTTTTATCATCTGCAATTGCATCGTCCAAGGCGGCTAATACAACGGCTGCAAACAATTTTCTTGCTCTCTGCCCTTGCTCATAATTAAAAGCACTACTATCTACAAAATCGACTGACATTAAGGATCCTCTTGATTAGTTACAAGTAATTTACTGTGTTGATGTCCTTGTGACATAAAAAAACCCATTTGTCATTGCGTTTAAAGCATACCTATTATGCGTTAAGAACATACCTTTTACTTAACTGATATTAATATATAACACTATTAAGTGATAATATAACTTAGATCGCATGAATTAGCTCTAGAAATTTCAATATAAAGGACGACAGAAATGCCAAAAATAAATGGAAACGAAATAAAAATTGGAAATATTTTAGAGCATAATAATAGTATATGGACCGCTGTGAAGGTTGATCATGTTAAACCAGGGAAAGGCGGTGCATTTGCCCAAGTTGAAATGAAAAATTTACGAAATGGTTCAAAACTAAATGAACGTTTTAGATCTGCTGATAAAGTTGAAAAAATTCGTTTAGAACAAAAAGATCAACAATTTTTATTTGAATCAAACGGAATGCTGACATTCATGGACACTGAGAATTATGAACAGTTTGATCTATCATCTGACTTATTGGGAGAGCTTAGACCTTTCCTGCAGGATGGAATGATCGCTATAATAGAGTATTATGATAATGACGCTTTAAAGGTTACTCTTCCTCAAAAAATAACTTGTAAGGTTTCAGAAACTGAACCAGTCGTTAAAGGTCAGACGGCAAAAAGTAGCTTTAAGCCAGCTATACTGGAGAATGGTGTCAAAGTGATGGTCCCACCATTTATCAATCAAGATGAACACATTATTATAAATACTGAAACACTGGAGTACGCGGAAAGAGCTACTTAAACCTTTTTTTTAAACTTTTAAATTAACACAAAATTAAAAAATTAGATCTTACAGCTACGAAAAAACTATAAATAAACCCTTTTAAAAAAGTGAAAAAATGACAAAGGTAATAATGATCCAAGGATCAGGGTCAAATGTTGGGAAATCGTTAATTGTTGCAGGTTTATGCCGCTTTTTTACAAATGAAGGGCTTAAAGTTCGTCCCTTTAAACCTCAAAATATGTCAAATAATGCTGCTGTTACTGCTGATGGTGGTGAGATAGGTCGTGCTCAAGCACTACAAGCAATGGCCTGTAATTGTGAGCCACACACAGATATGAACCCAATACTCTTGAAGCCCGAATCTGAATATGGATCACAAGTAATAGTTCAAGGCAAACGTTTTGCAACTCTTCATGCAAAAGATTACTTCGTTCAAAAACCCTTACTCCTAGGGAAGGCCTTAGAAAGCTTTTCACGTTTAAAAAAAAATACGGATCTAATTATAATAGAGGGTGCAGGTAGTCCTGCCGAAACTAACTTGCGGAAAGGGGACATCGCCAATATGGGGTTTGCTGAGGCCATCGGGGCACCAGTAATAATAATAGGCGATATAGACCGTGGTGGCGTAATTGCTCAGCTAGTAGGTACCCATGTAGTTATTTCTCCAAAAGATCGAAAACGGATAGTTGGGTTTATAATCAATAAATTTCGTGGAGATCCAAATTTATTTTTGAATGGTATTGAAGATATAAAATTAAAAACAAAGTGGGTGTCGCTAGGGATCCTACCCTGGTTTCAATCTGCCTGGAAACTTCCAGCAGAAGATATTATGGATATTAAAGAAAAAAAGGGGGGTCACATAAAAGTTGTAGTTCCCAAGTTAAACAGGATTTCAAATTTTGATGACCTTGATCCACTTCTCTTAGAGAAAAACATCTCAGTAGAAATTATATCTCCTGGTAAACCACTTCCAGGGGATGCAAATTTAATAATACTACCTGGATCAAAGTCTACAATCTCTGACCTACAACTCATCCGCTCTGAAGGCTGGGATATCGATATCTTTGCTCATGTTCGGAGGGGTGGACATATTTTGGGAATCTGTGGCGGGTACCAAATGCTTGGTAACACTATTCGTGATCCGCAAAAAATAGAGGGGGATATTATAGAAACCCCTGGATTAGGGTTACTAAATGTCAGTACAACAATGCTCCCAGAAAAAAAACTTCAAAACGTTTCTGGAAAACACATTAGCAGTGGAACGGAAATATCCGGTTATGAAATGCACATAGGTAAAACAATGGGCCCAGACTGTAAAAATCCTCTCTTAATGATAGATGGAAAGGGTTCCGGGGCAGTTGGAACAAATAATAGGATTTCGGGATGTTATCTTCATGGAATGTTCGCATCAGATACTTTTCGAAGTAAATTTTTGCAAAACCTTAACAGTATATCTGTTCTTAGCGACTACCAAGGATCTGTTAATAACACATTAGATGAGTTAGCCAAATATTTGCATCAGAATATGGATACTGACCAGTTTCTTAATCTAACTCGAAGCCTATAAATACTTAACAACACTTATGGCTAATGAGTTATTAACTGTTATACCCATGAAATTTTTTATTAACTAGTTCGAATATCTTTTTAGTATTTTACTTAATTTCTTACCCTTTTGCGAGAAAATTGACGGAGCCGTATGGGCAGAATCTGAGTAGTCTATTACTTTGTAGTTTTCTAAATCAATATTCAACTCATTTGCTGTGAGTTTTCCTGCAGATGCTAATAATTGATATCCGGCCAATTGCGATTGAGTTTCCAGAATGACACGGTTCGTCTGGGCGTCAAAAAGTGCCTGTTCCGCATCTAACACTTCTAATGTTGTACGAGCGCCAAGGCTTGCCTCTTCACGCACTCCAAAAAAAGCTATCTCAGCCGCTAATATTTGACGCTCATTTGATGAAAGTTGAGATTTAGAAACCGACAATTGAGACCAACTTTGTGCTATATTCTTATGAGTAACTAAACCCTGTTGCCTAAGACTTGCTTTGGATGCGTGAACCGCAGAGTGAGCCTTTCTCAAAAGTGAGTTAAGTTGTCCACCCTTATATAAGGGTAAGTTAATAGTGAGACTAACACTACCATTTAAATCATAAGATGTACTGTCCCCAATCTGAGCCCCAATAGACATAGTAGGGCCAAATGACGCTCTTGCCGCCATCAAATTATACTCATTTGCTTTTACTTCGTGTTTAAGTCTAAGTATATCAGGGTGATACTCTAGGCCATAGATAACGGCATCACTCAAAGCTTTTGGTAATTCAAGGGTATCTTTTAATTTTACTAAATCACCTGGTTGTCGACCAACGGCTAATGTAAATAATTCCTTTGAAATTGCCAGGTTTCCTTCAGCTTCAACCAATGAACTCTTTGCTTGTGCTAATCTTGCTTCAGCCTGAGCAACTTCTGTTCGTGTAACTTCACCAACTTCAAACCTATCTTTAACGGCTAAAAGCTCTTGGTTAATCAATTTCACATTCTTAATTCGCAATGAGAGGATTCCTATATCCCTAGTAACAGCCAGTCGAGATTTAATGGCTTCTAAAAAGACGTTTTGTTCCAGTGCTTTTAAGGCCTGGTATGCTCCAAGCGCTGACTGTTTCTTTGCTAAGAAGGTTGAACTTTTATTTCCAGAATCGAAGATCAACAGATCTGCTGAAATACTTGCACTGTTAGATAAAGTTGAACTTGTAACTGCTCTAGAATAGTCTGACTTTTTTGTAGTTAACTTAGAAGTCACAGTAGGTCTTAAATAACTTAATGCCACTCCAACATCTTCATCAATGGATCGAAGAATTGCTCGATTTTGAGCTAATAAATTAGAGTTCGTGTAGGCATCTAATAAAGTCTTATTTAAACTTTCTCCCATCACTAGAGCAGGTGTCAAAGAAATAAAGACTATAACAAAAAATCTTATCATACTAATTTTTTTCCAATCAAAGTGAAAATGTTTTTAATTTTCTAAATTCCTTCATAACAGGTACATCACAACTAAAGCACGATCGCCAGGAAAGTATTCCATTGACCTTAACCCCAACCCTTGCTTCCGTAAGGTTTCTTTCACTAAAGAAAGCCGCGATACGACCATATTCTTTTAATTGAGAAAGTATAATATCTGGCACTAGATCAATTGCACCCTCGAAAATTATCACATCATATAATCCATGTTGAGTGGCACCAAGTGACAATTCACTCTCCACAATGATTACATTATCAATACCTGCTTCAATAACTGATTGCTCAGCGCTCTCAATTAGTACTTTATCACTTTCCACTCCTACAACTAATTCGGCAAGTTTACCTACGACTGAAGCCATATAACCACAACCACTACCAACAACCAAAACTGATTCGTCCTTTTGAATGAGTAAGTTTTCTAATAATTTACCTAATATTCTTGGCTGAACCATAAATCTCCCCGACTCAAAAACTATGTTCTCTTCAATATAGCTTAGATTTTTCAGGTACTCGGGCACAAAAAGTTCACGCGGCACGCTGGCTAAGGCGTCAATCACTTCAGTGCATGACACACCAGATGGTCTAACCTGAGTATCAACCATGGTTTTCCTTAATTTTTCGAAGTGATTCATTCCAACTCCAATACCGACATAAGCAGATTTTTGATCTTACATATTTAGCAAGGAACAACAATATCAAATAGAGTGAATTGATAATCTATTAACTTTTATACATTTTAATTTTGTAAAAAAACTATAAAATTCGTATTTTGTAAAGTGATAAAGTAAATCTATACAATCTTAAGGGCTTGATTGTAGTTTGTTGTTAGTATAGCGGTTTTGACCGTGAGGCGAGTTGGCGGAGAGGTTACGCACCGGATTGCAAATCCGTGTAGACCGGTTCGATTCCGGTACTCGCCTCCAACTTTTTATATTTACATATGGCACTAAAAAAGTAGTCTCAGAGAGGAAGAAAAGGTAAAATTTATGACAATTAGGGCAGTTTTAGACCATATTGATAGCAACCTACCTAAGTCACTTTCACGTCTTTTAGAGTTATTAAGAATAGAATCAATTTCAACTGACCCTGCTTTTAAAGACCAGTGCATTAAAGCAGCTGACTGGTTAGTTTCTGACCTCAAATCTATTGGCTTTCAGGCAGAAAAAAGGAAAACGCCCGGGCACCCAATGGTAGTCGCTCATCATAAAGGTACAGGTCCACAATTTCTTTTTTATGGGCATTATGATGTCCAGCCCATTGATCCAATAAAACTTTGGAACTCCCCCCCCTTTTTACCAACTGTTGAAAATACAAATAATGGTCAAGTAATTAGAGGCCGCGGTTCTTCTGATGACAAAGGTCAATTGATGACTTTTGTGGAAGCCTGTCGTGCATGGAAATCTGTTTATAAGAAATTACCTGCAAAAGTGTCTATTCTCTTTGAAGGGGAAGAAGAAAGTGGTTCACCGTCACTAATACCCTTTTTGAAGAATAACTCGGCTGAGTTAAAATCAAGCATCGCTCTCATTTGTGATACTGGATTATATGACAATGATACTCCAGGAATAGTAACTTCTCTTAGAGGTACAGTAGGTATAGAACTAGAAATTATAGGACCAAATAAAGATTTACATTCTGGAAAATATGGCGGGCTATCTACTAACCCAATCCGAGTTTTAACCAAAATTTTAACTGGATTACACGATGATAACGGGAAAATAACCCTACCTGGATTCTATGATGGGGTATCTGAAATTTCTGATGAACTAAGAAAACAATGGGAAAGTTTAAACTTTAATGAAACAAAGTTTTTAAATGATGTGGGCCTGTCAGAGCCTGCTGGAGAAAAAGGTAGAACAGCCTTGGAAATGCTTTGGGCTCGCCCCACTTGTGATGTAAATGGCATTTCCGGCGGATATCAGGGAGAAGGTTTTAAAACAGTGATAGCCTCAAAAGCTTCTGCAAAAGTAAGCTTCAGGCTAGTTGGAAAGCAAGATCCAAAAAAGGTTGTATCTAACTTCAAAGAGTATGTACAAAAGTCGTTACCTTTGGACTGCTCGGTTAATTATGTAGCTGAAAAAGGGTCCAAGGCTACTGAGATGTCTTTAAGCCATCCAGCTTTTGAAAAGGCTCGTGATGCCCTTTCTCAAGAGTGGTCTAAACCAGCTAAGTTCATTGGTAGTGGTGGGTCTATACCTATCGCTGGATACTTCAAAGAAATTCTTGATATGGATTCTATGTTAATTGGATTTGGTAGGCATGATGATCAAATCCATTCACCAAATGAAAAATATGACTTAGAAAGTTTTCATAAAGGTATTAGAAGCTGGGCCAGAATCTTAAACGAACTTGCTGATTTGGAATAAATAGGCCAACTAAAAGCTATAGTTTAACCCACGTCAGTCAGATCCAAGCTCCCATATTTTCTTATTTTTTTTGTAAATAAATTAACCTGCTCAAATAATTTTTCAGATGTAAAATCTGGCCACATAGTGTCTACAAATGACAACTCAGAATATGCTGAATGCCAAAGTAAAAAGTTTGATAATCTCTTTTCTCCACCAGTCCGAATTATTAAATCAGGAGGTCCACAATGGGAGAGGTCACTAAAAAAATCTAAAGAAGTCTCACTTACTTCATCTACTTTTAATTTCCCAACCGATATGTCATTTGCTACTCTTTTCACGATCCGTACTATTTCATCTCTTCCTCCATAGTCCATAGCAATATTTAGACAAAGTCCATTACAACTGACCGTCAAATTTTCTATGTGATTTATAGATTTTATCATTTGAGGCGATAATCTATCTCGAGAGCCGATAAATCTAACCCTGACATTTTTCTCTTTTAATTCTAATGATTTTTTCTTAACTTGATGTCTTAGTAGCTGGAATAATAGTTCAATTTCTGGCTGGGGTCGTTTCCAATTCTCTGTCGAAAAAGCATAAAATGTTAGGGCTCTTATTCCGCAATTTGATGCAACACGAATACATTCTTCCACCCTCTCAACGCCAACTTTGTGACCATAAGATCGGGGCATACCTTTTTTTGAGGCCCACCTACCGTTACCATCCATTATTATTCCAATATGCATGGTGTTAACTATATTCTATGCACATTTGGAATGGCCGCATGAACTGCATGTCATACATCCTTCTATCATATGTAGATCATTTTCACCGCAACTTGGACAAAACGTCGTTAATCTCAGAGAAGTCGGAGAGCTTTGTTGCGTTAATGTCGGTTTCTTGATCTCTGGGCTTTGAGGACCTAACACTGCTCTTGACAAAAAACCTATCTCAATCATGTGAGTCTCGATGGTGTTACCAATGGCTGCAAGTATTGACGGTATATATTTACCGCCCATCCACGCTCCCCCTCTAGGATCAAAAACAGCCTTTAGCTCATCAACCACAAAAGACACGTCTCCTCCACGCCGAAACACAGCCGAAATCATTCGTGTCAAACCAACAGTCCAAGCAAAGTGTTCCATATTTTTAGAATTTACAAAAATCTCAAATGGTCGCCTTTGATCATGGAGTAGAATATCATTTATAGTTATATAAAGCGCATGCTCACTATCAGGCCATTTAACTTTGTAAGTTCTACCCTCTAAATCTTTAGGTCGAGCTAATGGCTCTGACATATAAACCACCTCGCCACTAATTCCAGCCATCTTAGATGTTTCTATATCTTTTTTTTCAGATGTATCTACGCTAAGCACTGAACCTGTTACAGCATTTGGACGATATGTTGTACAACCCTTGCAACCCTGATCCCAAGCAGCCATATAGACCTCTTTAAACTCCTCAAAAGATATATCCTCAGGGCAATTAATTGTTTTTGAAATAGATGAGTCAATCCACTTTTGAGCAGCAGCCTGCATTTTGACATGATCAGTTGGACTTAAAGTTTGCGCATTTACAAAATAGTCAGGGAACTCTTTGTTACCAAATTTCTCTTTCCATAAATTAACAGCATAATCTATAACCTCTTCTTCTCGTTTGGTCCCATCTTTCTGGAGAACTTTACGATGATAGCTATAAGCGAAGACAGGCTCAATACCACTGGAAACATTCCCAGCATACAAACTAATTGTCCCTGTGGGAGCAATTGACGTTAGTAAAGCATTTCTAATTCCATGAGATCTAATAACTTCTTTTACATCATCATCCATTTGAACCATATTACCACTTTGGAGAAACTGATTTACATCTAGTAACGGGAATGATCCTTTTTCTTGCGCTAATTCCGTGGATGCCAAATAAGCTTCCCTGGATATTAAATGGAGCCATTCATCAGTTTTTGCTACAGCTTCATCAGAACCATAGCGAACACCGGTCATTAGTAGAGCATCCGCTAGACCAGTAACGCCCAAGCCAATCCTGCGTTTAGCATGAGCTTCCTTTTCTTGAGAAGCCAAAGGGAATTTAGAAACATCAATAACATTGTCCATCATCCGCACTGCCACGGACACAGTTTCCTTTAATAGGGTAGCATCCAACTTTGAGTTTTCACTAAAAGGTGCATCAATCATTTTAGATAGATTTATTGAACCCAGCAAGCAAGCGCCATATGGAGGAAGTGGTTGCTCTCCACATGGGTTAGTTGCTGATATTGTTTCGCAATAATTTAAATTATTCATTGCATTTATACGATCAATAAATATTACTCCAGGCTCAGCAAAGTCATACGTGCTCTGCATGATTTTGTCCCATAAGTATTTAGCGCTTACAGTCTTGTATATTTTTTTATCAAATATCAAAGACCAGTCTTTTTTATTTTTAACAGCATCCATAAATTTATCCGTCACTAAAACAGATAAATTAAACATCCTCAGTTTCTGAGAATCAGATTTTGCATCCACAAACGAAAGTATATCTGGATGATCACACCTCATTGTTGCCATCATAGCACCTCGCCGCGAACCAGCTGACATTATTGTTTGGCACATAGAGTCCCAGACATTCATAAAAGAAAGAGGTCCAGAAGCATCTGCCGCAACACCCTTTACATCTGAACCAGAGGGGCGAATCGTAGAAAAATCATAACCGATTCCTCCACCCTGTTGCATTGTTATTGCCGCCTCCTTTAGCATATCAAATATTCCAGGTATTGAGTCTGGAACTGTTCCCATAACAAAACAGTTGAACAACGTGACTGAACGCCCAGTACCAGCCCCTGCTAGAATTCTACCTGCAGGCAAAAACTTAAAGTCCTCTAAAGTTGAATAAAATATTTTCTCCCATCTTTCTGGGCTTTTTTCAACTGACGCAAGGGACTTGGCGACTCTAGACCAAGAGTCAGTTACAGTTTTATCCAAAGGTATTTGGCCAGCATCTTTGTATCGATACTTCATATCCCAGATTTGTTCTGAAAAAGGTGTTACAAAGTCAGACATTGTTTGATAACTTTCCTATTAGCGTTCTAGAACATTTAGTCATAAACCGAATAATAGCGTACGGCAAGAATAAGGATGCAGTTGAAACAATAATATGGAAAATTAATGAACTACATTAACCTCGTAAAAATCAATGTTGGGTCCTCATCTGTTAAAGATGTAAAAGAATGGCAAACCACAAACAAGCATAAATGGCCAGATGGGTTACCAAGGCATATAACAAGAATGTGGCCAAAAAGAGAGATGGAACTACTGGCTGGTGGCTCTATTTATTGGGTTATTAAGGGCTATATTATGGCTCGTCAAAAAATAACTGGTATGGAAGAATATCATCGTCATGATGGTGTAAGATGCTGCGCCTTAATATTCGATCCAATTATTTTCGAAACTGAGAGCATACGAAAGAGGCCTTTTCAAGGTTGGCGATATCTTGCGAAAGAAGATAGCCCACTGGATTTACTAATTAAAGAAACCGACGACGACCATTTGCCCATAGAGCTTTTGACTAGGCTAGCAGATATTGGAGTTCGTTAGAAAGCTTTTAGGTTTGGTACTAGCGATTTCTGTTCAGTATTTTACGGACTTCGGCAACAAGGTTGCCCCTTAAAACTTCAGTTTGTGCTGGTTGTGATTTCCACTGCTCAAGGGTGGCGCCTTTCGCAATTTCTGAACCTAACAAAAGATCTTTTAATTGAATTACACCCTTACCTATTTCCTCTGAGCCCTCAATAATTGCTATTGGAGAGTTCCTTTTGTCCGCATACTTTAATTGGTTGCCAAAGTTTTTAGGGTTACCCATATAAACCTCTGCCGCAATGCCCGCAGACCTTAACTCAGACGCAATGTTCTGATAAGATGCCAGCATTCCTTTATCCATAACTGTAACTATGACAGGGCCATTTAGCTCTGTTGATCTATCATCATTCGCCGCTAAAGCTGCCATTAACCGGTCAACCCCAATAGAGATTCCAGTAGCAGGAACTTCCTGACCAGTGAACCTCTTTATTAAATCATCATATCTACCACCACCTGCTACTGATCCAAATGAGCGCTTACCACCAGTTTCATCAAAGACTTGGAATGTTAATTCTGCCTCATATACCGGGCCTGTGTAATAACCCAACCCTCGCACTACACTTGGATCTAAATAAACTTGATCACTCATATAACCTTGTGATTCAGTAAGCTCTAAAATTGTTTCAAGTTCATTCACTCCTGCTAAACCAACAGCTGAACCTTTAACCAAATCTGTTAGGTTTCTAATAGTTTCAGTAGCAGTTGATCCCTTAGATTGAACGAAGCTGAGTATTATCTTAATTTGCTCTTCACTTAAATTAGCTCCTTTAGTGAAATCACCACTATCATCCTTTCTACCTCTCCCCAGTAACTCAGAAATATTTCTAACGCCTAGTCGATCCAACTTATCTATTGCCCTTAATACTGTACCTCGTTCATTTATTTTGTAATCAACGTCGTCAGGCTTTAGGAGGCCCGCAACCTCCATGACTCCATTTAAAATCTTTCTATTATTGACTTTAACAATATAGTCACCCCTACTTATACCAGCCGCCTCGAGTGCGTCGCATAACAAAGTACATATTTCTACATCAGCAGCGAGGTTAGACGAGCCAACCGTGTCAGCATCACACTGGTAAAACTGTCGGTACCGACCCAATCCAGGTTTTTCATTTCGCCAGACTGGCCCCATAGAATAGCGCCTGTATGGGTTAGGCAAATCATTCCTAAACTGAGAATAAACCCGCGCTAGAGGTGCTGTTAAATCATACCTGAGTGCAAGCCAAGTATCATCTTCCTCCCAGGCAAACACTCCCTCATTCGGGCGATCAATATCAGGTAGAAACTTTCCGAGCGCTTCAACAGTCTCCACAGCTGAGCTTTCCAAAGCACTAAAACCATAAAGCTGATAAACTTCAGAAATATCATTTAACAATTTCTGCCGTTGGATAAGTTCATACCCGAAGTAATCCCTAAAACCTTTAGGAGTTTCCGCCTTTGGACGCGGTTGTTTTTTTAATTTAGACATTGAAACAAACCGATTAATAATTCTTTAGCCCTGCTTTAACTGACGTGCTAATGAGGGGCAAGGCAAAGGCTAATTTAAAACTATAAAAAAGGTTAAATTCATGGACTCCATTATAATAGAAGAAAAGTTATCACACATTATGAAGAGCTTGGACGAATTATCTGATATCGTTGCCAAGCACGAGACCACAATTTCTTTATCAGCTTCTAGGATCGAAAAATTAATGAGTACGTTAGCAGAAAAAGAGCTCGAAAGTGGCGGTGCTGCATATTTTCAAGATGACAAACCACCTCATTACTAACTATTTTTGAGGCACGAACTCTACTTAAATTCAATATTCCTCTACTGATAAAACACCCTTAATTTCTCTTAATGCATTGTTTACTTGTGGATTAATTGGAAAAGAGTCTCCGACTAAAAGCTCAACCTCCCCTGGAAGACCTGAGTCTACTAAGCAAAGAGAGACCTCTCCACGACCAAAAACACTTTTCTCTTTATCGACACGGCTTAATAAGGAGGCAACAGAAGAAATCGTTCCACCTGAGTTAACAAAAACTTTTAAACCTTTTTTACTTTTGTCCACTAAAGCAGTATCGATAGGTTGCGCCGCACGACAAAGTAACTTTAATTGTTCAGCCTCTGAGGTTGCTTCAACACTCATAACCACATTTTCTCCAGCAACAAGGTATTGCTCAGAGGAATCTAAAACATCAGAAAATAAGGTTACCTCAAATAAACCCGTTGGATCTGACACCTGAACAAAAGAGAACCTATTTCCTCGTGCTGACTTTCTATCTTGACGTCCTGAAATAGTTCCTGCGACTTTGGCAATTACCGGTCCATTTTTTACTAAAGTTCGTAGTTCAGCAAGTGTGGTTACTCCATTTCGCTTTAAAGAACTCTTATAATCATCTAACGGGTGACCCGAAAGGTAAAACCCAATCGCACGATGTTCCTCAACGAGTTTTTCACTCGCCAACCAGCTATCAAGCTCTTTCAACTTCGGTTCTAATAAGTCTTCTCCAGCCTCCCCAAAAAGCGAACTTTGATCCGAAACTCTTTGATCATGAATTGCTGCTGAATATAAGACCAAGCTGTCTAGGCTTTTCAATAAAACCGATCTGTTTGAATTGAGTTGGTCAAATGCTCCTGCTCTGACCAACATTTCCAGTGGACGCTTTCCTATTTTCTTCATTTCAACCAGCCTAGAGAATTCAAAAATATCACTGAATTTTTTTGAAACACTTTTTTCACGTGCGTCAACTATTAATTGCATCGCTTCTGGACCAACATTCTTTAAAGCAGTTAGAGCGTATATAAGTTCATTATTCTTAACGGAGAAATCTACTTCCGAACGATTAACGCAGGGTGGTACTATTGATAAGTGCAACCCATTAATAATTTCATCTTTATAAATAGAAAGCTTATCTGTTAAGTGCATATCACAATTCATTACACCAGCCATGAACTCTAAAGGGTAATTAGCCTTTAGCCATGCTGTCTGATAACTAACTATGGCATAAGCCGCTGCGTGGGATTTATTAAAGCCATAATTGGCAAACTTCTCGAGTAAATCAAAAACTTCTGATGCTTTTTTTTCATCAACCCCGTTAGACTCAGCACCCTTCATAAATTTTGGTCTCTCAGCATCCATAGCTTCTTTAATTTTCTTACCCATAGCGCGTCTAAGTAGATCTGCTCCTCCTAGACTATATCCAGCCATAACTTGAGCAATTTCCATAACTTGTTCTTGATAGACAATAATCCCTTGAGTCTCAGCAAGGATATGATCAATGAGAGGATGGATAGAAACTAATTCTTTTAAACCATTTTTTACCTCACAGTAAGCTGGAATATTTTCCATCGGCCCAGGTCTGTATAGAGCTACCAATGCGACAATATCCTCTATGCAGGTAGGCTTCATCCTACGAAGAGCATCCATCATGCCCGAGCTTTCCACCTGGAATACTGCTACCGTTTTGGCCGAAGCATATAATTCGAAGGTTTTTTGATCATCAAGAGAGATGTTACCGATATCAATTATGACATTGCGGGTTTTTAATAAATTTAATGCATTTTGAATAACGGTAAGAGTCTTTAGACCCAAAAAGTCAAATTTTACGAGGCCCGAAAGTTCGACCCATTTCATACTAAACTGCGTTGCGACCATAGTCGATCTGGGGTCTTGATATAATGGGACGAGTTCATCTAATGGTCTATCACCAATTACAACTCCAGCAGCATGGGTAGACGCGTTTCTCAGTAATCCCTCAACTTTTTCTGAATAATCCAGCAGTCTGGCAACTACCTCTTCCTGTTTAGCCGCATCTTTTAAACGAGGTTCATCAGTCAAAGCTTTTGCAATACTGACAGGCCGAACCCCATCAACAGGTATTAACTTAGCTAAAGAATCAACCTGCCCATAAGGCATCTGCAAAACACGACCAATATCTCGAATTGCCGCTTTGGACAGTAATGCCCCAAAAGTAATTATCTGTCCGACTTTATCTTGACCATATTTCTGTTGAACGTAGTTAATTACTTCTTCTCTCCTATCCATACAAAAATCGATATCAAAATCAGGCATAGAAACACGTTCTGGATTCAAAAATCGCTCAAATAAAAGGGAATAACGTAAAGGATCTAAATCAGTAATAGTTAAGGCATACGCCACTAAAGATCCCGCTCCGGACCCTCGCCCTGGACCAACAGGGATTCCTTTAGATTTTGCCCACTTAATAAAGTCTGCAACGATCAGAAAGTAACCTGGAAATCCCATTTCTTCTATTACTTTAAGCTCAAAATCTAGTCGGCTTTCATATTCTGATATTGGAGCTACCAGTTTAATAACTTTTAACCTTGATTTAAGTCCCATTCTTGCTTCATTACACAATTCTTCATTTTCGTTCTCGGCAAATTTTGGGAGTATTGGATCTCTAGTTTCAGCTTTGAAGGCGCACCTACGAGCGATCTCAACAGTGTTACTAGTTGCCTCAGGCAAATCAGCAAATAATGTCAACATTTCCTGCTGAGTTTTAAAATAGTGCTGAGTACTCAATTGTCGTCGAGACTGCTTTTGATCAACATAAGAACCAGATGAAATACACATTAATGCATCATGCGCTTCGAACATTTCAGTATCATGAAAATGAACATCATTTGTTGCAACAAGAGGGATTTTAAGTTCATATGCGAGATCAATAAATAAGCTCTCGGTCTTTGCTTCTATATTTGGAAGCCCATTTTCTCCCGGATGCCTTTGAAGCTCAATATACAAATTACTCTTAAAAATATCTAAAAAGTCTACTAATAACTGTCTAGCATCTGAAATTTTATCAGAATTTAACAGCCTTCCTACTGGACCTTCCGCTCCACCAGTAAGGCAAATTAAACCTTCTGAATATAATCTTAAATCCTCTATTTTTATTTGAGCTTGACCTTCACTTTCAAAATAAGCCCTAGAATTAAGTTTTAAAAGGTTTTTATAGCCAATTTCATTTTGAACAAGAAGAACGATAGAATCACTATTTTTGGACGTACCTATTTCTGGTAGCTTTAGATATGACAAATCCATCTGGCATCCCAGGATCGGTTGAATTCCGGCTGAAGAAGCATACTCAGAGAACTCTAAGGCACCAAATAAATTGTTAGTGTCTGTGACCGCTACCGCTGGCATCTCCGCAGAAATACACATTTCAGGTATTTTTTTAAGTCGAATAGCGCCTTCAAGTAGTGAATATTCTGAATGGAGTCTTAAGTGGATAAATTTAGGATTCTTTGACATAATTCAAACTTACTATACTAAGTAGAAATCTAAAAGTGCACAAAACACTTGCCAAATCTGTTTTTTGGCCTTTTGCTAACATACGGGTTCATTTTGTTTACGCCGCATCAACAAAACACGGACTCTAAATAATCTTTAGGTATCGCGGCAGGATGATTTTTAATGGTTACGTTTCTTCTAAACGGGGAAGTCGTAAATGCAGAAGTAAAATCTTCGGACACTCTGTTAAATTTTTTACGCGAAGTCAAAGGGCTTACCGGAACAAAAGAGGGATGCAACGAAGGTGATTGCGGGGCCTGTTCAGTAATAGTGACTGATGAGACCGGCATAGCAAAAACGACTAACTCTTGCATTGCTTTAATGCCACAAATACATGGAAAAGCCGTGAGGACTGTTGAGGGAATAAGTGGTCCAGATGGTTCGCTACATCCCATTCAAAAGTCGATGGTAAAAAACCATGGTTCTCAATGCGGGTTTTGTACTCCGGGGTTTATAAGCACGCTGGTCGCTGCTCATAAGAATGGTGATTCTGACATCGAAAACCAATTAGCTGGAAACCTCTGCAGATGTACTGGCTATGGCCCTATTATCCATTCAGCTAAAGAGAATTTGAATGAATCAGTTCCTGTGTGGATGAATGAAAATCTAGACCGATTAAAAGATATAACCTCCCCTAACAACTTACCTCAATCACTGGAGGATCTAGCAACATTATATAAGAATAACCCAGAAGCAACGTTAGTGGCCGGTGCAACAGATTTAAGTTTAGACATAACAAAGAAATTAAAAAGTTTCAAAAATATGATTTTCTTAGGGGGATGTGAACAGTTAAAACACATTGAGATCACCACAGAAACAATACAAATTGGAGCAGCGTGCACCATCGCAGAATTAATTGTCAATTTGCGCTCTACATTCCCAAGCTTTACCGACATGCTTTTAAGATACGGAGCAGTCCAAATTAGGAACTCAGCCACGATTGGTGGCAATATAGCAAATGGATCTCCCGTAGGGGATGGTCCTCCCGCTTTAATAGCTCTTGGAGCCATCCTCAAGTTAAGGCATGCAGAAACCATTAGGATGCTACCGATTGAAGATTTTTTTATAGACTACGGCGTTCAAGATCTAAATCCTGGAGAGTTTATCGAATCTATTATAATTCCTAAGGAAGTAGATATTCTAAAGTGCTACAAAGTGTCCAAACGTTTTGATCAAGATATTTCAGCTATTTGTGGTTGCTTTAAATTAACTGTGTTTGAAAACACTATAACAGAATGCCGAATTGCATATGGCGGAATGGCGGGGACACCAAAAAGAGCATTTAAGACAGAAAAGAAGCTAATAGGATCGCAATGGAGCTATAAGACCTTTGAAACCGCTAAAAGTGAGATCTCGAGAGACTTCTTCCCTATAAGTGATCTCAGGGCCTCTTCAAACTACCGCCTAAAGGTAGCACAAAACCTACTAACTCGTCTCTTTTACGAAATGACTGATACAAATATAGATTCGAGAGGGGTACTGCCGTGTCCATAGGTAAAAACATACCCCACGATTCAGGTGAACTTCATGTTACTGGCAGAGCCTTGTTTACCGATGACATTAGTCTTTCGCATGACTCACTGCATCTGGCGTTTGGTCTCTCTTCTATTGCTAAGGGTTCAATTGTAGAATTAGATTTATCAAAAGTGGTAGAATCGGACGGCGTAATCACAGTAATATCTGCCAAAGATCTTCTATTCACTAGCGATACATCGCCATCGGCCAATGATGAGCCATTACTTTCAGACGGGACAATTCATTTTCTTGGTCAACCAATTTTCTTGGTTATTGCAAGCAGTCACATAAATGCAAGGAAAGCGTGTCGACTAGCCAGAGTAAATTACAAAGAAGAAAAACCGGTGTTAACTATCGAAGACGCTATTGAATCAAAATCAATGATAGCAGACGGCGAGTGTCACTACATAAAGGGAACACCTGAAAGTGCTATAAATGCAGCACCAATCAAATTAACGGATAGTTTCTACATAGGAGGTCAAGAGCATTTTTACCTCGAAGGACAGGTAGCAATAGCCGCACCGCAAGAAGACGGAGGGTTAGTTATCTATTCGTCAACTCAGCACCCAACGGAAATTCAGCATAAAGTAGCAGAAGCTACAGGCTTAAAAATGCACGAAGTACGAGTTGAAGTAAGAAGAATGGGTGGGGCTTTTGGTGGAAAAGAATCCCAAGGTAACGCACTGGCAATCGCCTGCGCAATAGCCGCAAAAGCTACCAAGAAAACCTGCAAAATGCGTTATGATCGTGATGATGATATCATTATAACTGGCAAACGTCACGACTTTCGAATTGACTACGATGTAGGCTTTAATGAAGACGGGAAAATCCTTGGAATTAAATTTAAACACTATGTTAGATGTGGTTGGTCACAAGATTTATCTTTACCGGTAGCAGATAGAGCAATGCTTCATTCTGACAATGCTTATAACTTAGAAGATGTATCTATTACATCGCATAGATTAAAAACCAACACGCAATCAAATACCGCTTTTAGAGGGTTTGGAGGCCCACAGGGAATTATAGGTATAGAAAGGGCAATTGATCATATCGCATCTCACTTGAACCTGGACCCCATCGAAGTAAGAACTATTAATTTTTACAGGTCAGGTACATTATTAAAGGGCAATTTACAGAAGCCACAAACCACTCCTTACGGTATGCCCGTTGTCGACTCTATATCAACAGAAATCACGGAAACTTTACTTAAGACAGCAAATTATAAGTCAAGATTAGAAGCTATTAAGGCTTGGAATAAAGATAACTCAATTATAAAAAAGGGAATTGCCCTGAGCCCGGTAAAATTTGGAATTTCATTTACTCTAACCCATCTAAACCAAGCAGGTGCAATAGTTAATGTCTATACAGATGGATCTGTATATTTAAATCATGGTGGCACAGAAATGGGGCAAGGCCTTTTTATAAAGGTTGCGCAGATTGCTGCAGAAACTTTCGGTATAGGGATTGATAGGATAAAAATTTCTGCAACAGACACTGCTAAAGTCCCAAATACATCTGCTACAGCTGCATCTTCTGGTGCTGACCTTAATGGTATGGCAACAAAAATAGCATGTAGAAAAATAGTTAACAGGATTAGAAAAGTTTTATCAAAAGAAAATAAAATATCCGAAGATCAAATTATCTTTGAAAATGGGAATATTCTAATTGGAACTAAATTAATAAGCTTCACGGAGGGTGTTTTAATAGCTTATCAAAACAGAGTGTCCTTAAGTTCCACGGGATATTATGCTACCCCAGAACTGTTTTGGGACCGAAAGACTGGGGTAGGTCGACCATTTTTCTACTTTTCCTATGGAGCAGCAATCACAGAGGTTGCAGTCGACACCCTTACAGGCGAAACAAATTTTTTACGGGCAGACATACTACATGACTGTGGTCGATCACTTAATCCAGCTATTGATTTAGGTCAAATTGAAGGAGGATACATTCAGGGATTAGGTTGGCTGACAACTGAAGAGCTTGTCTGGGATAAAAGCGGAACACTGAAAACTTTTGCACCCTCTACCTACAAAATTCCTTGTGCGTCAGACCGCCCGAAAGTACTTAATATTGAGTTATGGGACGCACCAAATAGGTTAGATACGGTATATAATTCCAAAGCGGTAGGTGAACCTCCACTAATATTAGGAATCTCTGCCTGGCTTGCTATTTCAAATGCCATTTCGCAATGTGGAACACAATACCCTCACCTTAACACTCCAGCAACTCCAGAAGAAATTCTAAAAGCAATTGACAGGGCAAGAAATGGCGTTTGATTTGAAAATACTTCGAGAGAAAGTACTTCTTCACGGTAGTGTCTGTCGTACGGTAATAGTTGAAACAAAAGGCTCTGTCCCCAGGGAAACCGGAACAGAAATGCTTATTTGGGAAGGTGGCCAGCAAGGCACCATCGGAGGGGGAGCTTTGGAGTTCCAAGCAACTAAAAAGAGTTTCGATGGAGAATACTTAAAAACAGTGCCTCTTGGTCCAAATTTAGGACAGTGCTGTGGAGGTAGCGTGACAATAGTAAATGAAATTTTTAACCTCGACCGTTTAGATCGAATGAACTCTAAAAAGTTTTTTTCTAGACAAGTTGCAGGTTCAAACAAAAAACCTCCTTCTATCTTGAAATTAGAAAATAACATAAATAACAAGTCAGGTGAAAAGGAAAGGTGCTTACTTTCTAAAGGATGGTTAATCGAGTCAGTAAAGACAAATAAGATCCCTATTTGGATATATGGAGCTGGCCATGTTGGACAAGCTTTGATTTATATACTTTCACAGCTACCAGAATTTGATTTAACTTGGCTAGATACTAGTAAAGAAAGGTTTCCTAAAAATATACCCCACAATGTGAAAGTTTTATACTCTCATGAACTTCCCTCTCTAACAGAATACGCACCAGAAAGCTGTCAACATTTGATACTAACATACTCTCACGCGCTTGACTTAGATCTATGCCATAGGCTCTTAGGTAGCTCCTTTGATAGTATTGGACTCATAGGTTCTAAAACAAAGTGGGCGAGATTCCAAAAACGGCTTACTGAACTTGGGCACTCTTTAGATAACATTCAGAAAATATCATGTCCTATCGGTAATCCTTTATTAGGAAAACAGCCTCAGGCAATAGCTATTAGTGTCGCCCAAGAGCTCTTATTAAATCAAAATGCCGAAAAACTAGGAAAGACTGTCAAAAATGAGTAGCTCCTCTCTCTTAGAAATACATGGCATTACAAAGTCATATCCAGGTGTAATAGCTAATGAGGATGTCAAATTTACAATAAAAACTGGCGAAATACATGCATTACTTGGTGAGAATGGGGCTGGGAAATCAACTTTAGTTAAAACAATATATGGATTAGTAAAGCCAGATAAAGGTTTGATGAAACTTAACGGAAATCTTTACTCACCAAACGAACCACGAGATGCTAGGTCTTGTGGAGTAGCCATGGTCTTTCAACACTTTTCTTTATTTAACGCACTATCAGTCGCAGAGAATATAGCACTTGGAATGGAATCTCCTCCAAGTATGGACCATCTATCCAATAAGATTGAAACCGTTTCAATTGAATATGGTTTGCCAATAAACCCAGAGAAAATGGTTGGGAATCTTTCTGCCGGGGAACAGCAAAGGGTAGAAATAATAAGATGCTTATTACAAAATCCTAAACTTTTAATAATGGATGAACCAACATCAGTTCTCACACCAAATGAAATAAAAACTCTCTTCAATACTCTTAAAAAATTAAAAAGTGAGGGAACATCAATTTTATATATATCTCATAAATTAGAAGACATTCGATCCATCTGCGATACAGCAACAATTTTGCGTGGTGGTAAAAATGTTGGAACGTGTGATCCAAAAAAAGAAAATGTAAGAAACATTGCCGAAATGATGATAGGAGACACAATAAAAATACCGAAAAAAAAATCAACAATAAGTAAATTGGTTGCACTAGAGGTAGATTGTCTGAATTGGGTTCCCAATAATTCTTCGAAAAAAAAATTAAAGAATATCAGTTTCAAGTTACTTAAGGGTGAAATACTAGGGATCGGTGGGGTTGCTGGTAATGGGCAAGACGAACTGACGGAAATTCTTTCTGGTGAGGTCTTAAGTAATAAAAATACAATTAGACTTTTTGATAAACCAATTGGGGACATTGGAATAAACAAAAGGCGCCTGCTGGGTTTACTAACTGCACCTGAGGAACGGTTAGGACACGCAGCAATACCGGATATGGACTTGATAGAAAATACTAATCTTACAGCACATACCCGGGAAAATTTTGTGAAAAAAAGTGGGATAATCGACTGGAAAAAAACTCAAGAATTTGCGCAAAATATAATAAAAGAATTTGATGTTCGAACTCCGAACGCAAAAGTTGCTGCAGGATCTTTATCTGGTGGAAATTTACAAAAATTCGTAATTGGACGTGAAGTTCTCCAAAAGCCTCTAGTATTTATAGTTAATCAACCAACTTGGGGTGTTGACGCAGCAGCGGCCAGCTCGATAAGACAAGCTATTCTTGATCTTGCATCTACGGGTTCTGCAGTTATCATTATCAGTCAGGATTTAGATGAATTACTCGAATTAACTGATAATTTTATGGCTATTAATAGTGGAGAAATGTCACAAAAGATAAATACTCAAGGGTTAACTGTAGATGAAATCGGCTTAATGATAGGCGGAACAGGTGCTTACTGGAAACGGCATGATTAGATTAGAAAAGAGACCACAACCCTCTAAGAAATGGACATCGATAACACCATTTCTTGCAGTTTTGGCAACTATGTTTGTAGGTGGAATTATGTTTTGGGCTCTTGGACAAGATCCTATTGAAGCAATAAGAATTATATTTTGGGATCCACTCTTTAATCCTCAGTTTGCCAGTTATGCAAGGCCTCAAATATTAGTTAAAGCTGGACCTTTAGTCCTTATAGCACTTGGTCTATCTCTTGGTTTTAGAGCTAATATATGGAACATCGGTGCAGAGGGTCAATATATAATTGGTGCTATATGTGGTGCTGGCGTGGGATTAGCTTTTTACCCAAGCGAAGGGTGGTTTATTTTTCCACTAATGGTAATTGCTGGAGCGCTTGGTGGATTTTTATGGGCGATGATCCCTGCAATATTAAAAATAAAATTTAATACAAACGAAATACTAGTTTCCTTGATGTTGGTATATGTCGCCGAAAAAATATTAGTAAGTGTTTCCCTTGGTTTAATGCGAAATCCAGAAGGCGGCGGGTTCCCGGGATCACGAAACCTCCAATATTATAAAGCAGCTTCAAACCCAGAACTCATTTCTGGTACAGGGATGCATTGGGGGGTCCTAGTAGCAATAGCTCTGACCTGTCTAACTTATATAATGTTAACAAAACATACGCTTGGTTTTCAAATAAAAACTAGTGGTAAATCTTATAAAGCGGCTCGTTTTTCAGGAACAAACCCTTCGTTCATAATAGCTATATGTTTGGGCGTCTCAGGAGCATTAGCTGGTTTAGCAGGTCTATTCGAAGTCTCAGGCCCATCAGGGCAGATCAGTATCGACTTTAATGTAGGGTACGGTTTCACAGCAATTATCGTAGCATTTCTGGGAAGGTTAAATCCGTTTGGAATTCTTCTAGCAGGTTTATTAATGGCTTTAACATATATTGGGGGAGAACTTGCACAATTCATGTTGGGTCTTCCTGCGGCCGCAATTCAGGCATTTCAAGGGATGTTACTATTCTTCTTACTTGCAGGAGATATTTTAACAAACTATCGACCTAAGTTTACTTATAAAAAGAGGTTATAATGGATTTTTCTTCTCTAAGCCCAGTTGCGCTTTTGGCAAGCTTAATGGTAGCGGCCACTCCAATTATGTTAGCAGCAATTGGTGAGCTAGTTGTAGAAAAGTCAGGGGTTTTGAATCTTGGCGTAGAAGGTATGATGATAGTTGGAGCTGTGTGTGGTTTTATAACCGCTGTTGAAACAGGATCTGCATGGTTTGGATTGTTAGGTGCTGTTTTAGGTGGGATATTAATCTCAAGTATTTTTGCTTTCCTCACGCAAATTTTATTGGCCAATCAAGTCGCATCAGGTCTAGCTTTAACATTATTTGGCTTAGGTGTCTCGGCGATGATTGGCAATGGCTATACAGGTATTAAACCCCCAGGGTTTAATACTGTGCACATACCCCTGTTAAGTGATCTTCCATTTATAGGGCCAGCCATTCTTAGTCATGACCCAATTGTTTATATAGGAATATTACTGGTCATCTTAGTTTGGTATTTCTTAAATAAAACAAAAAATGGATTAGTCCTTAGGGCAGTTGGTGAAAATCATGATGCCGCACATGCACTTGGTTATAAAGTAATATGGATTCGTTTTTCTGCTATCCTGTTTGGTGGGATGTGTGCTGGATTGGGAGGTGCTTATTTGTCACTTGTGAGGGTGCCTCAGTGGACTGAGGGTATGACAGCTGGTGCAGGCTGGATTGCTCTTGCCATTGTTGTTTTTGCTAGCTGGAAACCCTATCGACTTATATTAGGAGCTTATTTATTTGGTGGTGTAACCATTATGCAGCTTAATTTACAGGCTCTTGGAGTAGAAATTGGAATAGCCTATTTGTCGATGGCGCCATATCTGGTAACAATTATAGTACTAGTTATGATCTCATCGAATCATTTGCGTTCTTCTGCGAATGCTCCTGGCTCTTTGGGACGTATTTTTCACGCCTCACAATGAGGTAATGCTAAAACGTAAAAAGGAAACATGTATGAAACTTTTAAAATCTATTTTACTCGGCGGTGCTCTATTAATGAGTGCCACATTTACTGCGAATGCCGCTGATCCAATAAAAGTTGGATTTGTCTATGTAGGCCCCACAAATGATGGTGGCTGGACTCAAGCACATGATAAAGGTCGTCTCGCTCTAGAAGCGGCACTTGGTGATAAAGTGGAAACAGTCTACGTAGAAAATGTAGCAGAAGGCCCAGACTCAGAACGGGTAATGACCCAAATGGCCCTCAGTGGTGCTGATCTAATTTTTACTACTTCTTTTGGGTATATGGACCCAACACTAAATGTAGCAGCAAAGTTTCCCAACGTAAAATTTGAGCATGCTACTGGGTACAAAACATCTGATAATATGAGTAATTACTCCGCACGCTTTTATGAAGGTAGAGCAATTCAAGGTCACATTGCCGGTAGTATGACTAAGTCTAATATAATTGGATATATTGCTTCAGTGCCAATTCCTGAAGTGGTCAGAGGTATTAACTCAGCCTATATCCACGCAAAGAAAGTCAACCCAAATGTTGAGTTTAAAATTATCTGGCTCTTTACGTGGATGGACCCTGCAAAGGAATCTGATGCAGCAAAAACCTTAATAGAACAGGGCGCAGACGTAATACTCCAACACACAGATTCGACAGCTCCTCTAGCAGCCATGCAAGCTGCTGGAAATGTAATAGGCTTTGGACAAGCGTCTGATATGACCGAATATGGCCCTTCGCCAAGAGTTTCTTCAATCATTGATGATTGGGCTCCTTATTATATAGAGCGGACAAAAGCTGTAATGGACGGCACTTGGAAAAGTCAGGCTGTTTGGCACGGGATTTCAACTGGTATGGTTGGCATAGGGGAAATCACAGATGCTGTTCCAGAAAAAGTTCGTGCAGAAGCCATAGCACTTCAGGAATCTATTGTGTCCGGTGCATATCATGCATTTACTGGTCCTTTAAACAAGCAAGATGGTAGCGCCTGGTTAGCATCTGGTGAAACTGCTGATGATGGCACACTAGCTGGAATGAAATTTTATGTTGAAGGAATAAAAGGCAAGGTTCCAAACTAATCATTCAAGCTTAAGATTTGAGCCCGGGTAACTCCCGGGCTTTTTTATTTCTGGCTCACTAAATACTTTCAATCTTATTCTAAAATGCGTATCGTAAGTTTATGCAAAGACTTCTGACGATAAAAGATTTTCCTGCCTCGTCACTCTGCTTCGGTACCATGCAGTTTGGAGGGAAGTCCTCTTTTTACGAATCTAAAGAAATCTATCAAGTTTGTCGTGATTCAGGGATCAATTTCTTTGATACCGCTCACGTATATAATGAGGGTAGATCTGAAGAATTTCTAGGATCAGTTTGTCGCTCAGAGCGGGAGAATATAATAATTGCAACAAAAGCAGCCTATGATTGCCCTGCAACAAAGAAAAATATCTTAACATCTTTTGATGAAAGCAGAAAACGTCTTAAATCTGACTTCGTTGATATTTTGTATATGCACCGATGGGATAAGCATGTTCCTCTTGAAGAAACTTTAACAGGTTTAGCAGAGCTTAAACAACAAGGATTAATTCGCTATATAGGGGTTTCAAACTATTCAGCCTGGCAAACTATGAAAGCACAGGCTATCTGTCACAACCTTAATATTTCAATTGATGTCATCCAACCTATGTATAGCTTAGTCAAACGTCAGGCAGAAGTTGAAATTTTACCAATGGCACTTTCTGAGAAAATTTCAGTTTGCCCCTATTCGCCTCTAGGTGGTGGCTTACTTACTGGAAAATACCATCAAGGAGATACTGGTCGACTGACAGAGGACCAAAGATACAAACAACGTTACAGTTTAGAGTGGATGCATAATACTGCTAGTAATTTATCTTTACTGGCTACAAGGTACAATGTTTCCCCAAGTACCCTAGCGATTGCATGGGTTTCAAATAATAAAAGTATCTCAGCTCCAATAATTTCTGCAAGTTCTTTAAAACAGCTTAGCCCCTCTATTAGCGCCTTAAATTACCAGATGCCTTCTGAGTTGTATAAAGAAATTACAGATCTAAGTGTTTCTCCTAGCCCTGCTACTGACCGGTTGGAAGAAATTTGACTATGTGGAATCTATTCGAATGTTAATATTTTTTGAGTCGTAAGGGCTATCTTCAACTACCACTGCATTCCAAAGCTCATCAAACATCTTAACTTTTAAAGCCTGCCCAACATTAGCAAATTCAGGAGTAATATAGCCCATACCTATCGACTTATTAAATTCAACAGAATAACCACCTGACGTTAATCGACCAATTCTTTTTTTATCAATATACAGCGCCTCCCTTCCCCAAGGGTCAGCATCTTTAGGGCCATCAATTAGCAGTGTTACACATTTAGACTTAATGCCGTGTTTTATCATTTGATCTTTACCAAAAAAATCTTTTGAAAGATCCACAAACCTATCTAACCCTGCTTCTAATGGAGTGGCATCTCTGCCTAACTCTGTACCAAAAGCTCTATAGGATTTTTCTTGCCTTAACCAGTTTTGAGCTCTTGCTCCAACCAATTTCATTCCATGTTTTTGACCCGAGTTTTCTAATTGATCAAAAAGATAATTCTGCATCTCGATTGGATGATGTAGCTCCCATCCAAGTTCACCTGTGTAAGCCACTCGAATAGCGTTCACTGGACACATACCTAACTCGATTGACTTAGCAGAAAGCCATGGAAAGTTTTTATTAGAAAACACGGTCTCTGGCTCAGGGTGCCTAACTAGGTCAGAAAGGATAGCCCTAGAGTTTGGCCCCGCAATAGCAAATACTCCAAATTGAGAAGTTACATCCTGCAACTCAATTCTGCCAAATTCCATTTCTTTGTCCTGGATTGCTTTAATTAAGAAATCAGCATCGTATGCTTGCCATGCTCCAGCAGAAACAAGATAATACTCATCATGTTTAACTCTAACAATAGTATACTCAGTTCTTGTGGTACCTTTTTCTGTGAGTGCGTATGTAAGATTAATTCGACCAACCTTAGGTAATTTATTACAAGTAAACCAATCTAAAAACGCAGTTGCTCCAGGACCTTTAATCACATGTTTAGTAAACGCCGTAGCATCTATGAGACCTGCCGTTTTTCTGACGGCTATTGCTTCTTCTTTTACAAAATCCCACCAAGCACCGCGACGAAAAGATCTAGAGCTTAAGTCATCGAAACCAATCGTTGCAAAATAATTTGGTCTTTCCCATCCGTTTACTTGACCAAACTGGGCTCCTCTCGTTTTTTGTCGTTCATAAGATGGAGCTGTTTTTAATGGTCTACAAGCCTCTCGCTCCTCATCAGGGTGATGCAAAATAAAAACATGTTCATAGCTCTCTTCGTTTTTTCGAGCGGTATAATCAGTCGTAATCCAGTTACCAAACCTTCTTGGATCAAGAGAAGCCATGTCTATTTCTGCCTCTCCTTGGTCCATTAACTGACTTAAGTAATAGCCCACACCACCAGCAGCAGTTATACCAAACGAAAACCCTTCCGCGAGCCACATATTCCTGAGGCCCTGAACTGGTCCTACTAAGGGGTTTCCATCAGGGGTATAACATATTGGACCGTTAAAGTCGGCTTTTAAACCAACTTCCTCACTAGAGGGTAACCTATGAATCATTGATAGATACTCTGTCTCAATTCTATCTAAGTCTAATGGAAAAAGATCTGCTCTAAAAGTATCAGGAACGTTGTATTTAAATCTAGCAGGAGCACCTTTTTCGTACGGACCTAAAATCCAACCACCTCTTTCTTCTCTGACATACCATTTAGCATCAGCATCCCTCAACACTGGATGTTCTGGATTATTTTTTCTCCATTCAACTAAAGCTGGATCTGGTTCTGTAACTATGTATTGATGTTCTACAGGAATTGCAGGGCTTTTGATTCCAAGCAAACCAGCCGTCCTTTGTGCATGGTTACCAGTAGCTGTAACAACGTGCTCCGCTTTGATTATAATCTGTTCCTTAGAACTAACAAGGTTTCCCCCAACTTCAATCATCTTAGTGCAAGTCACATCCCAATGGTCACCCCGCCATTCATACCCATCAACTTGCCATTTTCGTTCAATCATCACGCCGTATTGGCGTGCTCCTTTTGCCATAGCCATCGTTAGATCTGCGGGGTTAATATACCCATCCGTAGGATGCAGTATAGCTCCCTTTAAGTCTTCTGTTCTCAACAGAGGATAACGTTCTTTAATTTCTTTTGGAGAAAGCCACTCAAACGGTACACCACATGTTTCCGCAGTAGAAGCATACAACATATACTCGTCCATTCGATCAAATGTTTGTGCCATTCGCAAATTGCCAACAACTGAAAACCCTGCACTTAGACCAGTCTCTTGCTCTAGACGTTTGTAAAACTTGATAGAGTAATCGTGAATATGTGTCGTTGCATAACTCATATTAAAGTAGGGAAGTAGGCCTGCTGCGTGCCAAGTAGAGCCCGATGTAAGCTCATCTCGCTCAAGTAGCATAGTATCCCATCCTAACTTTCCTAAATGATAAGCTATCGATGTGCCTACGACCCCTCCTCCAACTATCAGCGCTTTAACTTGGCTTTGCATAGAATTATTTCCTTTTTAGTACCTTTATATCAAAATTGATTTTACCGTTACAGCATCAGTCGACCCTACTATGTACATTTACGACACTAAACAAAATTTGAAATAGTATATTCATATTAAATAGGTATAATTATTATCACTTTCTTAATCATTTCAAAGATTCTTAAATTATAAAAAAATGAAAGCTATAATAGTTATTATGAACAAATTAATTCTGGTTTTTATGTTAAGTATAATTGTAAACTTAACATTTTCAGTCAACATTTCATTTGCTACTAAAAAAGGTCAGGTTACAAACCTACCTATACCTCGATTTGTTTCATTAAAAGCAACAAAAAGCAATATTAGGCGAGGTCCAAGTACAACTCATAAAATAGATTGGGTTTTTGTAAAAAAAAACATACCACTTAAAGTTGTTGATGAGTTTGGCCATTGGAGACGCATCATAGATTATGAGGGTGCCTCTGGATGGATCCACAAATCTCTATTATCTGGGTCACGGACTATATTGATACTTGAAGATATGGCTCCCCTTTTTTTAAAACCAACGCCAGATTCGATTATAAAGGCGGAAATCGAAAAAAATGTTATAGGTAGTCTTGGTAAATGTAAGCTAAGTTGGTGCTTTGTTAAATTTTCCGCTGATAAAGGTTGGGTTAATAGAAAACACTTTTGGGGATTAATTCAAAACGAAATACGTGAGTAATTTATCTAAATAAACTATTTAATTTTAGGTTTTTTTTAATACTTTTTTTGTGGTCTTTTTAGGTGTTCGCTTTAAGTCCTCAATGGAGGCCCTCAAAAGCTCATTCTCTTCCCTTGCTTTTGTAGCCATCGCTCTAACCACATCGAATTCTTCCCTAGTTACAAAATCTCTTTGGGACAACCATCGATCTAACACGTCATTCAAGGCATTATCGGCTTCAGTTTTTGCTCCCTGAGCTACGCCCATAGCATTTGTAAAAACTTTTGATAAATCATCCAACAACTTATTTCGTGTCTGCATAACAACCTCTTTGTTTTAAAATAGTATAATTGGGATTAAAGCTAAAGCACAAGGTTGACTTCGTCGCAGGCTCATTGGTAGTTGATATATGGCATCCGCAGCAATTACATTTCCTAATATATCGCCTGAACTATTTTCATTTAATTTAGGGGGGGTTGAGTTTGCATTACGTTGGTACGCACTAGCCTATATAGTTGGAATAATTATTGCATTACAGATAATTAAGTTCTTGTTAAGTAGGGAAAATCTTTGGTCTTTTAAAACTCCACCAATGGCAAAGACCCAAACAGATGATTTAATAACGTTTTTAATTTTAGGAATAATTATTGGCGGCAGATGTGGTTTCGTATTTTTTTACCAACTCGAATATTACCTGATTAATCCATGGGAAATATTTATGATTTGGCAAGGTGGTATGTCTTTCCATGGAGGTCTCCTAGGCGTAACTCTTGCCACCCTTTGGTTCTGTCACAGGAACTCTCTATCCGTGCTAAGTGTGGGCGACCTAATAGCCGTAGCAACACCTCCAGGTATATTCTTAGGTAGGTTATCAAATTTTGTGAACAACGAGCTTTGGGGTAGACCCACCGAATGGTCTTTTGGGGTAGTGTTTCCTGGAGCTCTCGCTCAGAATTGTCCGGGGTACTCTGAACCTTGTGCCAGACACGCTTCACAACTGTATGAAGCAGGTCTAGAGGGTCTAATCTTGGGGTGCATCATGCTCTGGTTAGCTCTTGGTAAAAAATGGCTTAAAAGGCCAGGCTGTTTAATAGGATTTTTTATTTTCGCGTATGGTTTATTTAGGTTTTTTGTGGAGTTCTTTAGGCAACCTGATCCATATTTAATAACAAACGCAAATCCGCTTGGTTATCTTTTCTCTTCTAACAGCCTGAGCCTAACAATGGGGCAGGCACTGTCCCTTCCAATGATTGCTTTCGGGTTGACTCTAATATTGGTGCAGTACAAGAAATGAATTCGTTAAGTAGATTACTAAAGCAACAAATTAGACATAATGGACCAATTAGTATTTCCCAATTTATGGAAATTTGTTTATTGCACCCACAGTATGGTTACTACACAACCTCTAGCCCGTTCGGTCAAAAGGGTGATTTTATTACTGCACCAGAGGTTAGCCAGATGTTTGGGGAGCTTATAGGACTTTTTCTTGCTCAAGCTTGGTCAGATCAAAAAAACCTAGAGGAGGCAGTTCTTGTTGAGTTAGGCCCCGGTAGAGGCACACTTGCCGCTGACATAATGAGAGTAACAAAATCTATTAAACATTTTCCTAAGAAGATATACCTACTGGAGGTGAGTGATAAATTAAAGTTATTACAAAAGTCCAAGCTTGAAGATTATCAAGTTGAGTGGATTGAAAATTTAAATCAAATTCCTCCCGGTCCGATTATACTCATAGCTAATGAATTCTTTGATTCTTTACCTATTAATCAATATGTAAAGGAAGCTGATGGGTGGCATGAAAGACTGATTGGCATAAAAGATGATAAATTAGCCTTTGGTACATCGGAACAAAAACTTAAGATTCAAAGTACTGATTATTTCACACAAACCGTTGAGGGTGACATTGTAGAAATACGACCTTCTGTAGAGCCAATTATTACCGAAATTTCTAATAAAATTTCACATTGGGGAGGTATCTCATTGATAATTGATTACGGTAGTTGGAACTTAAAAGGAAACACTTTCCAGGCCATAAAAGGTCATGATTTCATCAATCCACTCGAAAAACCTGGTGAAGTGGACCTCAGTGCGCATGTTGATTTTTCTGCATTAGCCAGAAACGCATCAAACTGCTTGATCAGTAAACTAACAGACCAAGGAGTACTGCTGGAGCGTCTAGGGATTACTGAAAGAGCAAAAATACTTTCTAAATCACTGAAAGCTGATGATCTTAAAAACCATGTTGCAGCCCATCGTCGCTTGACACATCCAAAAGAAATGGGGACATTGTTCAAAGTGATGGCCATCCTACCAAAGCTGTCACAAATGCCGCTAGGATTATAAATTGAAAATAGAAACCCTATCATCAAAATTTTTAAAACCCATTTCTCACTACTTTTTTACCCGTAAAGGGGGGTCATCGTCTGGCATATATGCTGGCTTAAATTGTGGATTTGGTTCTTCTGATTCTCCACTTCTAGTAGAAAAAAATAGGCACTCCAGCTGTAATACTATTGGGATCAAAAGAGATCAATTAGTTACCCTGAATCAAACTCACTCTAACAACGTAGTTACTTTATCAAAGAAGACGGCAAAAAACGACACATTACTTAATGCAGATGCCATGGTTACAAATAAACCAAATATTGGACTTGGTATTTTAACAGCAGATTGCCAACCAGTTTTTTTTGCTGATCCACACTCACGTATAATAGGAGCAGCTCACGCAGGTTGGAAAGGTACCCTATCCGGAATTCTAGAAGCAACTATTGAATCAATGATTAATTTAGGGGCGAATCGAGAAAACATTCGGGCTGTTATTGGCCCATCAATTTCACAAAAAGCATACGAAGTAAGTTTTGATTTTTTTGAGCTTTTTATGAACGAATCTACTAAAAATAAAAAATTTTTTAGACCACAAAAAAGTGGAAAATTCTTATTTGATTTAAATGGAGTAAGTCTTGAGCGTCTAATAAAAGCTGGCGTCGATGCAGAGAGTATAAATAGGTGTACCTATTCTGAACCTGAAATATTTTACTCTTACAGGAGATCATTTCACAAAAACGAAACTGATTATGGACGATTATTATCTGTTATTATTTTATAACATTTATCAATTATGTTTTAGTAAATATAATTATTTCTATGTTATCTGATTAGCTCTTTCTTCAACTATTTCAAACGGTACTCCAACATTCTCTTTAGACTCTCTAATAACTAATGAAGTTTTTACGCTCGCAACATTTTCTGCAGAAGTTAATTCTTCTGTGAGAAATGTTTGAAAAGTACTAAGATCTGGTGCCACACATTTAAGAATAAAGTCTACCTCTCCATTCAGCATGTTACACTCCCTCACTAAGGGCCAGGTATCACACTTTTTCTCAAAAGCTGCTAGATCGGACTCTGCTTGACTAATTAAGCCGACCATTGCAAATACTTTCACCTGAAAGCCTAGTGCTCGCGCGTCAATATTAGCGTGAAAACCGTTTATAAAACCACTTTCCTCTAGTGCTCTTACCCGTCGAAGGCAAGGAGGAGCTGAAATTCCAACTTTTTTTGCGAGATCTACATTACTCATACGACCATCAGACTGAAGTTCAGATAGGATTTCTCGATCAATTTTATCCAGTTTAGAAACTTTCATAACCACCTCTTTCAAACTAATCTTACAAAAAAAACAGTATATAAGCAATAATATTTCTACTTTAAGTATTAAAGTAATAATTAAATATAATTCATAGAAAAATGTAACAATCACCTTTCACTATTTTACAACCCGGATTATAAGCGGTCGGTCAGCAGAAAAAGGAAATAGAATGGGAAATTATAGACATACTAAAGTGCTGATTATTGGCTCTGGTCCCGCAGGATATACAGCTGGTGTATACGCCAGCCGCGCAATGCTCGAACCTCTCCTGATCCAAGGGATTGAGCCAGGCGGACAGTTGACCACAACAACGGAGGTTGAAAACTGGCCAGGGGACAGCGAGGTTCAAGGGCCTGATTTGATGATTAGAATGGAAAACCATGCAAAATCAGTTGGCTGTGAAGTCGTGTCAGATATAATTACGAATTTAAAACTTTCAGATCGCCCGTTTACTGCTACCGGGGATTCTGGAAATACATACACCTGTGATTCAATTATCCTAGCTACTGGGGCAAGAGCTAAATGGCTAGGTTTGCCTTCTGAAGAAAAATATAAAGGTTTTGGAGTCTCTGCCTGTGCAACGTGCGATGGGTTCTTTTATAGAAATGAGGAGATAGTTGTTATTGGTGGAGGAAATACAGCCGTAGAAGAGGCTCTATTTCTTACTAATTTTGCTTCAAAAGTAACCTTAATTCATCGTCGTGATGAATTGAGAAGTGAAAAAATCCTGCAAGATCGGTTATTTAAAAATCCAAAAATAGAAACACTCTGGTTTAACGAAGTAGTAGAAGTACTAGGTGATAAAGAGCCCTTAGGAGTAACTGGTATTAAAGTTAAGAATGTAAAAACAGGAGTCCTTTCTACAATCAAATGCAAAGGTATTTTTGTCGCTATTGGTCACTCTCCTGCAAATGAACTAGTAAAAGATGTTTTAAAAACACATATGGGTGGGTACGTTATAACCGAGCCTGATAGTACAGAAACTTCTATACCTGGAGTATTTGCTGCTGGAGACCTTACTGATCATAAATACAGACAGGCTGTTACGAGTGCGGGAATGGGTTGTATGGCAGCTTTAGAGGCAGAGCGTTTCCTTGCAGAAGCAAAATAAAAAATATTATTATTAATTAAAAACATGTTTTATACTAGAAGAACCGTCTTAGGAACGCAGGAATAATGAACAATAATCTAGACCTAGTACCTGAACTTTATGAGACAGAAAAACCTCTAGGTGAACTTAAACGTTTGGCTTCAGATTTAAAATGTTGGGATTTAACAAAAAGACAGATCTGCGACATAGAGCTTTTACTAAATGGTAGTTTTTCACCGTTAATTGGATTTATGAAACAAACTGATTATAGTAAAGTCTTAGAAGAAATGCGTTTGGAGAGTGGTGCCCTATGGCCCATGCCAATTACTCTAGATGTTACTAAAAAGTTTTCTCTCAAGCTTGCTATTGGCGAAGAAATAGCACTTAAAGATCAAGAAGGCACAATATTAGCTATAATGAAAATAACTGATAAATGGACTCCTAATAAGGTTATTGAAGCAAAAAAAGTATATGGAACGACGGATATAAATCATCCAGGCGTAAATTACTTATTAAATGAAGCAGAACACATCTATCTAGGTGGACCAATAGTAGGATTAGAATCTCCTACCCACTACGATTTTTGTGACAATCGTCACTCTCCAAATAAGCTAAAAGAAAAATTTAAAAAGTTAGGGTGGACAAAAATTGTTGCCTTTCAACCAAAAAATATAATTCACCGCGCGCACCAAGAAATGACTCTAAGGGCAACGAAAGAGGTGGGAGCAAATTTACTAATTCATTCTATCACCGGGATGACAAATTCTGGAGATATTAAACATTATACTAAAATCAAATGCTACAAAGCTGTTATTACTAATTATCAACCTTCTACCACACAATTATCTCTGCTAAACTTAGCCACACGAATGGCTGGGCCAAGAGAGACCATCTGGCATGGTTTAATTCATAAGAACTATGGTTGCACCCACCTAATCGTAGAAAAAGACAGCATAGAGGAAAGTTTAGATATTAAAAATAAACCTCCTTATAATTCGTATGAAGCACAAAACCTTTTCCGTTATTATGAAGAGGAAATGGGAATAAAGATAATTAATGCTCAAGAAATGATCTACGTAAAAGAAACCTCACGATATCAACCAGTAGAAGAAGCTATGAATAATGGACTCACTACAAAAACAATTTCAAAGTCAGAGTTAGAGCATCATCTGGATAAGGGTTTAAACATACCGGAGTGGTTCAGCTTTCCAAGCGTCTTAACTGAAATTCGTCGTACGAGGCCGTTACTTTCCTCACAAGGTTTCACTATATTTTTTACAGGTTTATCTGGATCCGGAAAATCAACAATTGCTAACGTTTTAATGTCTAAGTTAATGGAAATAGGGAGCAGATCAGTAACTCTCTTAGACGGTGATATAGTAAGAAAAAACTTATCTTCAGAATTAGGTTTTTCAAAACACCATCGGGATTTAAATATCCGAAGGATTGGATATGTTGCGTCAGAAATAACAAAGAATGGTGGGGTGGCAATTTGCGCTCCTATAGCTCCATACTCTAAAACTAGACAGTTAGTACGACAAGACGTGGAAAATTGGGGTACTTTCATAGAAATATATGTTGCTACAAGTTTAGAAGAATGCGAACGCCGTGATAGGAAAGGGCTTTATCAAAAAGCTCGCGAAGGAAAAATTAAAGAATTTACCGGTATTTCTGATCCTTATGAAGTACCTCAAAAGCCAGAAATTCATCTAGAAACAGAAAATGTAAATGTACAAGACTGTATCGAAAAAATAATCTATAAGTTAGTTAATCTAGGTTTAATCAAGGAAGAGAAATCTTAAGAGTTACTAATTAATCTAAATAAAATTATTCCCTTAACCAGGTATCTTTTTCGTGAAATAAGCTCTTTACTAAATTGACTATTTAATTGAAGAATTAAGCAAACAAATTAACTCACGTAAAAGACCTACTCAAGTCAGGCATCATTGCGTAACTTAAATATCTATTTATAAGCATCGATTAAAGAATATATTAGCGAGTGATTATGAGACATTTAAAAGTCGGAATTATTATGGGGAGCCAATCAGATTGGTCTGTAATGAAGGAGTCTGCAATCATACTAGAAGAGTTAAAAATCCCACATGAAAAAAAAATTATATCCGCTCATCGCACTCCAGATCGATTATGGGAATATGGTAAAACCGCAATAAAACGGGGGATTGCCGTTATTATTGCAGGAGCAGGTGGCGCGGCACACCTTCCAGGAATGATTGCTTCAAAAACGCAAGTTCCAGTTATAGGTGTACCTATTCCCACTACAGCGCTATCGGGTTTGGATAGTCTCTACTCTATATTACAGATGCCGAAAGGCTACCCTGTGGCAACAATGGCTATTGGTAACCCTGGAGCAAGTAATGCTGCGCTTTTAGCCACAAGTATATTATCACTTAATGACAGTGAAATTTCAAAGCGTTTGATGGCATGGCGACAAGATCTATCACGGTCAATAGAAGAAACTCCAAAGGAATAAATCTACATGTTACCCATAGGCTCCAAAATTGGAATTTTAGGCGGCGGGCAATTAGGAAGGATGCTTTCAGTAGCAGCAGCCCAGTTAGGTTTCAAATGCCATGTATATGAGCCTGAAAAAAACCCTCCTGCGGGTGAAACTAGTGCGAACCTTACTACCGCTTCATATACAGATTATAGCGCATTAGAAAAATTTGCAAAATCGGTTGATATCGTTACTTTTGAATTTGAAAACATTCCATCAAAAACTCTTGATTATATAGAATCAATAGTTAAGATATTTCCCGATAGAAAAGCTTTAGAAATATCACAAGACCGCTTATTTGAAAAAAATTTTCTTACAAAATTAGGTCTAGACACAGCTCCATACCTTAAAGTTGATAATGTCTCCGATTTTAAGGATGCTATCAAAGAAATTGGCACTCCAGCAATTCTTAAAACTCGAACAATGGGTTATGATGGTAAAGGCCAAATAAAAATAACAAATGAGCATCAAGTGAATCAGATCTCGAAAACTTATAAAAGTTTCAACCATATACTCGAAGGTATGGTAAATTTTACAAAAGAAATCTCTGTTATTTCTGTTCGAAACTCTAAAGGTGAAATTTCGTGTTTTGATCCAGGAGAGAATATTCACGAAAATGGGATTTTAAAAACAACCACTATACCAGCTCAAGTGCCCAGAGCACTAATAACGGATGCTATTCTCTTAGCTAGTAAAATTCTTAATAAACTTGACTATATTGGTGTGCTTGGAGTTGAGTTATTTATTTCAAACGGTAAACTCATTGTAAATGAAATAGCCCCTAGAGTTCATAACTCAGGTCACTGGACCCAAAATGGTTGTCTGATTGATCAATTCGAACAACATATTCGTGCAGTTGCAGGCTGGCCGTTAGGTGACGGTGCTCGTTTTATCAATGTCACAATGGAAAATTTAATAGGTGATGACATTCTAAATACTGAAATGATATCGCAAGATTCCGGAGCGGCTATCCATTTGTATGGAAAAAAGGAAACAAGACCTGGCCGTAAAATGGGCCACGTGAATCGGATGTTTATTAAAAATTAATTTTAACTATCCAATATACACAAAAAACTTTTTTATAATAGAAAAGGGTTTTTTTTGTGACTGACTGTTGACATCCCCCTTAAGTAAATCGCATGTAACGCCGTTAAGGAAGCTATATGAGAAGAGGTAATCCATGCCAGTAGTTATCGTTGAGTCCCCTGCAAAAGCAAAAACTATAAATAAATATTTAGGTAAGGACTTTACTGTACTGGCATCATATGGGCACGTTAGGGATCTTCCATCAAAAGATGGGTCCGTTGATCCAGAAAAAGATTTTGAGATGTTATGGGAAGTCAGTGACTCAAGCAAAAAGCATGTCAAAGCAATTGTAGATGCTCTAAAATCTGATAACTCTCTGATACTAGCTACTGACCCAGATCGGGAAGGTGAGGCAATCTCATGGCATTTGGTCGAGGAGTTAAAAAGGCGTAAAGCTATAAATACAAAAACACCTATTAGTAGAGTAGTTTTTAATGCGATTACAAAATCGGCTGTAACGGAAGCTTTACTGGTGCCGCGAGAAATAGACCAACCTTTAGTGGATGCCTATTTAGCAAGAAGAGCACTCGACTACCTTGTAGGCTACAAATTGTCACCAGTATTATGGCGAAGGCTGCCAGGTGCAAAATCTGCTGGAAGGGTCCAATCAGTGTGTCTTAGACTCATTGTTGAACGCGAAATGGAGATCGAAAGGTTTATTCCAAAAGAGTACTGGACAGTTAAGGCTTCGTTAGAAACTCCTGTTGGAAAGGAATTCGAAGCTAGGCTATCCGAATTAGCAGAAAACAAAATTGAAAAGTTTACTATCACAAATCAGATGGCTGCTGAAGTTGCTGTTCAAGCTGTAGAAAGTAGAGAGCTTTTTGTTGATGAGGTAACAGCAAAACCGACAACACGGAACCCCTCCGCTCCCTTCATGACTTCAACTCTTCAGCAAGAAGCAAGCCGCAAGTTTGGCTTTGGAGCAAAGCAAACAATGTCTGCTGCTCAAAAGCTATATGAGAGTGGTTTAATAACCTACATGAGAACAGACGGCATCGATATCGCTCCAGAAGCAGTAATGGCAGCTAGAAAAGCAATAACTGCTAAATATGGAGAGAGGTATCTTCCAAAAAGTCCACGAATGTACAAGAATAAAGTGAAAAATGCCCAAGAAGCACACGAATGTATTAGACCAACAGATATGTTTAAAAGTATCACAGATGTTACCTTAACAAACTCTGATCAGGAAAAGTTATATGATTTAATCTATAAACGAACCTTGGCTTCTCAGATGGCTGTTGCAAAGTTTGAACAAACAACTGTAGAAATAAAATCAAATGATAACCAGGTGAAATTAAGAGCAAATGGTCAAGTAATACTTTTTGATGGTTTTATTAAAATTTATCAGGAAGGAATTGACGAGCCAGATGAAGAGAAAACCGACAGTAATCTGCCACAATTAATTAAGGGTCAGAAGTTAGAAAAGAAAATTGTTTTACCTTATCAACATTTCACACAACCTCCAGCACGCTACACTGAGGCGACACTAGTAAAGAAAATGGAGGAACTTGGTATAGGTAGGCCATCGACCTACGCATCAGTGTTGACTACCATTCAAGACAGAGAATATGTGAGAAAAGAAAAAAATCGCCTTCTACCTGAAGATAAAGGTCGCCTTGTAACAATATTTCTTGAAAACTTTTTTAAGAAATATGTTGGTTACCAATTTACTGCTAATTTAGAAGAAGAGCTAGACAATGTTTCTAATGGGTCAAGACATTATCAAGAAGTACTAACAAATTTCTGGGGAAGTTTCTCTATATCAATTTCTGAGGCATTAGATTTATCAATCACTGAAGTCCTAGAAAAAATAAATGAGGTTTTAGAACCGCATCTTTTCCCCAAAACAATAGACGGCGGAGATCCGAGATTATGCCCTCATTGTGAGAGTGGAAGGCTATCCATGCGAACGGCTAGATCAGGAGGAGCATTCATTGGATGTGCCAACTATCCAGAGTGCAAGTATACAAGGGCATTTGGCCCACCTGGGTTAGAAAATACTGAAATTGGTCCAGATGGTAAAGTACTGGGAGAAGACTCTGGGGATATAATAAGTCTCAGAAAGGGTCGTTACGGACCTTATGTTCAACGAGGAGAACCCACTGAAGATACCCCAAAACCTGTTAGGTTTTCAGTTCCAAAAGGCTGGGACCTCAGTGAATTAAATTTAGAAAAAGCCTTAAAGTTACTTGCTCTACCAAGGGATATTGGTCCCCACCCTGATGATGGTGAAATCATTCAAACTTCAATAGGACGGTATGGACCCTATATTAAGCACAACAAAATCTATGCTAATATATCGAATGTTGATGATGTTTTTGATATAGGAATGAACCGAGCAGTAGAAGAAATTGCAAAAAAAGTAGCAGGAGGTAAAAGTTTTGGATCAAAAAGCAATGAACCTATAAAAGACTTAGGTGAACATCCTGATGCTGGTGGAAAAGTTCTGGTAATGAAGGGTCGCTATGGGCCATATATTAAATGGGAAAAAGTTAATGCCACGATTCCAAAAGATATCGAACCAATAGACGTTACGATTGAAATTGCAAAAAAATTACTCGATGCAAAGGCCACAAAAAAGCCAACCAGAAAACCTAAAAAAAGGAAAGTTACAAAAAGCAAAGCTACGAAATAGTTTATTTTTTGTAAACTCCTTTGTTGTTAAAGAAAACTTATTATAATAGTAACAGTATCTAATTTTTTAAAATTTCACTAAGGCTCTATGATGACTAAAAACTCAAAAGCTCTAGATTTTCTTCTTACTCGTCGTTCACACCCTTCTAAGACATTAAAAGAGCCTGCTCCAAGTTTGGATGAGCTAAATCCCATTCTTACCGCTGCTATGAGATCTCCTGATCACGGGAAGTTAGAACCATGGAGATTTATTGTACTGCAAAAGGATGCACTCCTAAGACTAGCTAAATGTGCATCATCGCGTTCTGTTGAACTTGACTTAGGAGTGGAAGCTCAAAAGAAAGTGGAGTTTTTTTTTAGTAATCCACCCCTGTCTGTAGCAGTGGTGTCGTCACCGAAAGAGTCCGAAAAAATTCCTATGATTGAACAAACTTTAAGTGCGGGAGCCGTGTGTTTGGCACTTGTTAACGCGGCATTAGCATCTGGTTGGGGCGCTTCATGGTTGACTGGTTGGACTGCAACTGATCGTCCATTTCTTACCAACCAATTAAATTTAGAAGAGCATGAGTTTGTAGCTGGATATATTCATTTAGGAAGTAAAAGTTTTCAACCTCCTGAAAGACCAAGACCAGATTTCAAATCTAAAACCAGTATATTTTCTGATTAATGTATTACCATTAGTTTCTTGGACCAAAGAACTTAAATAAATCCATCGTACTAGCACTTATTAATCCGTAAATAATAGCCAGACAAATAAGTGCCCAAATTACAGCAGATATAATACTCGTTATTATAAATTTTTTTCTAATATTTAAGTTAGCTGGTGCAGAACTTGAGGTACCCTTAAAAACAATACCTATTTCCCCTTGGGTGTTTAATTTTTGGGGCAAAACACAAAAGAGGACCAGAAACCATACTACTGCGTAAACTACTATTGCGGAAGTTATTGCCATTACAGCTCCTCTAATTCTATTAAAGTTCCATTAAATTCTTTAGGATGCAAAAAGATTACTGGCTTTCCATGTGCACCTATCTTGACTTCTCCATCTCCAATTATTCTGGCACCCTTCTCAATCAAAACGCTCTTAGCTTTGGAAATGTCAGCAACCTCATAGCAAATGTGATGTATTCCACCAGACGGGTTTCTTTCTAAAAACTTTTCAATCGGACTACTAATCCCAAGAGGGGTTAGCAGTTCAATTTTAGTATTTGGCAATTCAATGAAGACTACTGTTACCCCATGGTCATCTAAATTTTGCGGCAAACTAACTACGGCGCCGAACAAATCCTCATACTGTTTTGTGGCCTTTCCTAAATCCGGAACCACAATAGCAATATGATTAAGTCTCCCAATCATTTTTTCACCATATAATCTTAACACTCTCTTACTAAATAATTACGAACTCTTTTTAACTACACGTAAACTTAAGTCCATAAGTTGATCACTTGTTGGATCTGAAGGGGCCGACATCATTAAATCTTCCGCTCTTTGGTTCATCGGAAAAAGAATAACCTCACGGATACTAGACTCGTCTGCCAGTAACATAACAATCCTATCAATTCCTGCCGCACATCCACCATGAGGAGGTGCACCATAGCTAAACGCATTAACCATTCCGCCAAAACGTTTTCTGACTTCATCTTCACCATAACCTGCTAGTTCAAACGCCTTTATCATAATCTCAAGCTTGTGATTCCTAATCGCTCCCGACAATAATTCGTAACCGTTACAAGTGAGATCATATTGATATCCCAAAACTTCTAGTGGATCCCCATCCAAAGCTTGAAGACCTCCTTGTGGCATTGAAAATGGATTATGTGAAAAATCTACTTTTCTAGTTTCAATATCTTTTTCATACATTGGGAAATCTACTATCCAAGCAAACGCGAATCTATTATTATCGACTAAATTAAGTTCATTTCCTATAGTAACTCTTGCTCGCCCTGCTACCGCTTCAAAAGAAGTTGGTTTCCCAGCTAAAAAGAATGCAGCATCACCAACGCCAAGATTCAATTGAACTCTAATGGCTTCAGTTCTTTCTGCCCCAATATTTTTTGCTAACGGACCAGCTGCCTCAACAACTCCTTCTACCTCTCTCCAAAAAATATACCCCATGCCAGGGAGTCCCTCTTTTTGGGCAAATGAATTCATTCTGTCACAGAATTTTCTAGATCCACCCGATGGAGCAGGTATTGCTCTAATTTCAGTCCCTTCCTGTTTCAATATCTTTGAAAAGATTTCAAACCCACTGTCCTGAAAGTGTTCAGAAACTATTTGCATTTTTAGAGGGTTTCTTAAATCCGGTTTATCAGTTCCATATAATATCATGGATGTCTTGAAAGGAATTTTTTCCCAACTAACATCAACGACTTTATTACCACCAAACTCTTCAAAAACACCCTGTATAACTGGCTGTATAGTTCTGAATACGTCTTCTTGCTCAACAAAAGACATTTCAACATCGAGTTGATAAAAATCTGTTGGAGATCGATCTGCCCGTGGATCTTCATCCCGGAAACATGGAGCAATTTGAAAATACTTATCAAATCCAGACACCATTAGTAACTGTTTGAATTGTTGCGGAGCCTGAGGCAAAGCATAAAATTTGCCAGGATGAAGTCTACTCGGAACTAAAAAGTCTCGAGCACCTTCTGGTGAAGACGCTGTAATTATTGGTGTTTGAAATTCTCTGAATTCTAAAGCCCACATCCTTTTTCTTATACTAGCAACCACATCAGATCTTAATTTCATATTCTTTTGAAGTTTTTCTCTCCTTAGATCTAAAAACCGATATTTTAATCTAGTTTCCTCAGGATATTCTTGATCCCCAAAAACCATTAAAGGTAATTCATCTGCTGCTCCAAGAACTTCAATATCCGATATGAATACCTCAACCTCTCCTGAAGAAATTTTTTCATTTATAAGGTTCAAATCTCTTAATTTGACTACTCCGTCTATTCTTATACACCACTCGCTTTTAACTTTTTCTACCTTACTAAAAACAGGACTATCTGGATCTGCTAAAATTTGTGTCATTCCATAATGATCTCGTAAATCTATGAAAAGTAGACCCCCATGGTCACGTACCCTGTGAACCCATCCAGACAACCGAACAGATTCTCCAGCGTTCGCAGAGTTCAAATCAGAACAGGTATGACTTCTAAACGGATGCATATGAAAACCTTTCTAGATAACTCTTTTAAATGGTGATACACATTGGTTAGCGTTGGAAGTCAAGTCTGTGATCGAAAGACGAGGGTAATATTTTTGTATAGACGTCAAAAAAATATTTTTAAGATATTTCTAAAAACAACACTACTGATACTGCAATGAATACTTTAAACAATAATTATATTTCGTATATTGATGTAATTAATATAATATTTTTATTTTTTTTGCCTATTAGAGCGTTATGGCTCTTGCGTGAATACCATCATCATCTTAGACCATGGATGCGTGTTATCGAGTCTGGGGAAATAGGGGTTTATGCCCAAAAGAACAGATATTAAGTCAATCCTAATAATTGGTGCTGGCCCTATAATAATTGGGCAAGCATGTGAATTTGACTATTCGGGAGCCCAGGCCTGCAAGGCCCTGAAAGAAGAGGGTTATCGAGTAATCTTAATCAACTCAAACCCTGCCACTATTATGACTGACCCCGACATGGCAGATGCTACTTATATAGAGCCGATTACAACCGAGTTTATTACTAAAATTATTGAAAAAGAACGACCCGATGCGCTTTTGCCAACAATGGGTGGTCAAACTGCGCTGAATGTTTCTTTGGAGCTTGAAGAATTAGGCGTTCTAAGAAAGTTTCATGTAGAAATGATTGGAGCAACCAGAGTTTCGATAGAGATGGCTGAAGATAGAAAGCTTTTTAGAGAAGCCATGACACGTATTGGAATTGAAAACCCAAAAGCAGTCATTGCTACCACCCTTGCCGAATGCACAGATGCACTTGAAGAGATAGGCCTCCCAGCAATTATTAGGCCCGCTTTTACAATGGGGGGAACTGGTGGTGGAGTTGCATACAATCAAGATGATTATAAGTTTTTTTGTAAGTCTGGTCTAGAAGCCTCCCCAGTCAATCAAATTCTAATAGACGAAAGTTTGTTGGGTTGGAAAGAATTTGAAATGGAGGTCGTAAGAGATAAAGCAGATAATGCTATAATAGTTTGTTCTATAGAAAATGTAGATCCCATGGGCGTCCATACTGGAGACTCAATTACTGTTGCACCTGCACTTACGCTTACAGATAAAGAATATCAAATAATGAGAAATGGTTCGATAGCTGTTCTCCGTGAGATTGGTGTCGAAACGGGCGGATCAAACGTACAATGGGCAATCAACCCCGTCGATGGTCGTATGGTTGTAATTGAAATGAATCCTAGAGTATCTAGGTCATCTGCACTGGCCTCAAAAGCGACCGGTTTTCCTATAGCAAAAATTGCAGCAAAGTTAGCTGTTGGTTATACACTAGATGAACTTGACAATGATATAACTAAAGTTACCCCCGCTTCTTTTGAACCCTCTATAGATTATATTGTTACTAAAATCCCTCGATTTACCTTTGAAAAGTTTTCAGGCGCCAAACCAGAGCTTTCTACATCTATGAAGTCTGTCGGTGAGGCGATGGCCATTGGTAGAAGTTTTCAAGAGTCGTTACAAAAAGCACTCATATCGCTCGAAACAGGCCTTAGTGGTCTTGATGAAATAGAAATCGAAGGAGCCCCTGATAAATCTGCCATAGTTGGCGCACTATCTAAACAGTGCCCCGATCGAATCCTGATTATTGCTCAAGCAATGAGAGAGGGGTTCTCTGACACCGACATTCATTTAATTACTATGTATGATCCCTGGTTCTTAACGCAAATAAGAGAAATTGTTCAGGCAGAAAACAAAATTAAGGAAAACGGCTTAACGCTAGAGGTTGATACTATTCGTTCATTAAAAATGTCTGGTTTTTCTGATAAACGGTTAGCCGTTCTCTCAAATAAAAGTGAAATAGCTATAAGAAAATTTAGATTAAATAATAATATAACAGCAGTATTTAAAAGAATAGATACTTGCGCTGCAGAGTTTGAAGCACAAACCCCATATATGTACTCAACGTACGAAACTCCTGCAATGGGTGAGGTTGAATGCGAGGCCAGACCATCTCAAAAGAAAAAAATCATAATACTTGGTGGTGGGCCTAATAGAATAGGGCAAGGGATAGAGTTTGATTATTGCTGTTGCCATGCCTGTTTTTCACTAAGCTCAGACGGTTACGAGACGATCATGATAAACTGTAATCCCGAGACAGTTTCAACAGATTATGATACGTCAGATCGTCTATACTTTGAACCACTTACGCTCGAGCATGTACTCGAGATTATTCGAGTTGAGCAATCGAATGGTAGCCTTCATGGAGTTATTGTTCAATTTGGAGGTCAAACTCCACTAAACCTGGCCCAAGGATTAGCTGATGCCGGCATACCTATACTGGGCACAAGTCCTGATGCGATAGATCTAGCAGAAGATAGAGAGCGGTTCCAAGCACTGGTTGTTAGTCTCAAATTAAAACAGCCCAGGAATGGTATCGCTCACACAAAAACAGAAGCTATAAATATTTCTCTTGAAATCGGGTTTCCATTAGTAATTAGACCATCATATGTTTTAGGTGGCAGAGCTATGGAAATAGTTCACAACTCTGTTCAACTAGAGCGTTATATCTCAGAGACTGTTATTCTTTCTGGAGATAGCCCAGTGTTACTTGATAGTTATTTATCAAATGCGATTGAGGTAGATATAGACGCTATATCAGATGGATCAGATGTTCACGTAGCTGGAATTATGCAACACATAGAAGAAGCCGGTGTCCATTCGGGGGACAGTGCATGCTCTCTGCCCCCATATTCGCTTTCTCCAAATATAATTACTGAACTGTCAGAGCAAACAAAAAAACTGGCTCTAGCTCTTGAAGTTGTAGGTTTAATGAATGTTCAATTCGCTGTAAAAGATAATCAGATTTATCTAATTGAAGTAAACCCAAGAGCGTCAAGAACAGTTCCATTTGTTGCAAAAGCTGTGGGATCACCCATCGCGTCGATAAGTGCTCAGGTAATGGCTGGGAGAAAATTATCAGAATTTAAACTTGTAAACCCAATTATTGATGGTTTCTGTGTTAAGGAAGTGGTTTTACCATTTGCACGTTTTCCTGGTGTGGATACTTTACTTGGTCCAGAGATGCGCTCTACTGGCGAAGTCATGGGCTCTGACAGAAGCTTCCACAGAGCTTTTCTAAAGGCCCAAATTGGTGCTGGGAATGACCTTCCGCGAAAAGCTGTTGGTAAGATATTTATTTCTATTAAAGATTCAGATAAAACAGAAGCCTTCCTAAAAGCGATAGTAGCATTAGAACAATTGGGCCATTCAATAATAGCAACTCGAGGTACAGCCACTTGGTTACAAAAAAGTGGTCTAAAAATAGAGGTTGTAAATAAAGTTTATGAAGGACGCCCAAATATTGTTGACCAAATGAAAGATAAAAAAATCTCACTCGTATTTAACACGACGGTCAACAGTCAGGCTGTGGAAGATAGTCGAGAGATTAGAGCAGTGGCTCTGTATGATAAAATTCCTTATTTCACTACTGCCGCTGCCAGTGAAGCAGCAGCCCTATCTATGAAATCAAGGGAGGAAGGCGAATTTTCGGTAACCTCTATTCAAAGTAAAATTAATACTTCAAAATAATAGAAAGAAGAGCAATGGCAAAACTTCACTTTCATTATTCAACCATGAATGCTGGAAAATCTACTTTACTGCTACAAGCTGCATATAACTATAAAGAAATGGGGATGGAAACATTACTATTAACTGCAGACTTCGATGACCGTACCGAAAATGGAAAAATTACCTCTCGAATAGGAATTTCAGAACAAGCAGAACTTTACAGCCAAGGTAGTGATTTACTTTCTTTAATAGAAAAAAAAACAAAAGAGAAAGCACTAGCGTGTGTCTTAGTAGATGAAGCACAATGGCTATCACCTAGCCAAGTTTGGCAACTAGCACAGGTCGTAGATGATCTAAGAATACCTGTAATATGTTATGGGTTAAGAGTAGACTTTATGGGCGAACTTTTTCCTGGTTCCGCTAAATTACTAGCTATAGCTGACGAAATGCGGGAAGTTAGAACCATTTGTCATTGTGGAAGCAAAGCAACCATGGTCGTTAGAAAAGATTCTGATGGGAAAGTACAAACTTCGGGAGATCAGGTTCAAGTTGGTGGAAATGAAATGTATTTCTCCCTTTGTAGGCTACATTGGAGACAGGCTGTAAAAGGAGATTAAGATATTTAACTCTCTAACAAAAGGATCAAAATGTCTCTTTAATAAACCTGACCCCCTACAGGCACATCCTCATCTGGAACAATTAATATCACTTGTTTATTTTCATCTGGAACTCCAAGAACCAAGATTTCTGACATGAATTTACCAATTTGCCTGGGGGCAAAGTTAACAACTGCAAGCACTCGTCTACCTATTAGCTCACTACATTTATAATTATCCTTAATTTGAGCTGAGCTTTTTTTTATGCCAATTTCATTTTCAAAATTAACCCATAGTTTTATTGCGGGTTTTCTAGCTTCTGGAAATTCCTCTGCTCTAATTATTTCACCTACCCGAATATCTAGTTTCTGGAAGTCTGAAAAAGTTACCTCTTCAACCATCTTCAGAACTCCTTAATTCCTTACTTCTGTTTGAAGCAGCTTCGACTGCCTTGGATAACAGGGGGTGAAAACCAGTGTCTTTGTTCATTAAAATTTTAAGGGCCGCTGCAGTAGTTCCCCCTGGGCTAGTCACATTAATACGCAAACTTGCTGGATCTTCATCCGATGTTTCTGCTAGCAACCCTGCACCAACCACTGTTGCCTTTGCCAAAGTCATTGATAACTCAGCGTTCAAACCGTTGGACTGTCCAGCATCTGCCAACGCTTCGATAAGATGAAAAACGTAGGCGGGGCCTGATCCTGAAACAGCAGTCACGGCATCCATTTGCTCCTCCGAGTCTAGAAATACTATTTTTCCAACTGATGACAAAAGTTTTTCTGTAGCTTTTAGCTCCACATCACTAACATAATCGTTAGATATAATCGCAGTAATCCCTTTTCCAATAGATGCTGGGGTATTAGGCATAGCCCGTACTATGGGCGTTTGGTTACCTAAAATACGTTCAAAATATGAGATAGAGGTACCCGCAGCTATAGAAATAAATAAAGTTTTTGAATTTCCTAATTTTTTTAACTTAGGAACTACATCTGGCATCATTTGAGGTTTCACTGCTATTAAAACAATCGACGGGTTGATCGGTAACGTTTTATTTAACCTGACAGTTTGTTTACTTAACCAATCAGATGGATTGGGATCTATTACGGTGATTTCATTTGGATCTAAACCCTCCGTCAGCCAACCTCTCAATAAAGCAGAGCCCATTTTCCCGCAACCAACTATTACTATGTCTTGTTTACTTAATTTTGATAAATTCAAAGGTCACCTCAAGTATATTTTATAAAAACACACTATGCATGACCTATAGCCTCGGCAATAGCCAGTTGCATAGCAGAGTTAGGGGTACGATCACCCCAGCACACCAATTGAAAAGCAGGATAAAACTGTTCTGAAACATTAATTGCCGAGTCTAACATCTTATTAATTTGCTCTGGACTAGGCGCAACCTCCTCACCCAAGACCAATCCATAACGAAAGGCAATTACTTTTTGCTTCGCCCAATAAATGAAGCTTCCTATCCAACATTCATCATTTGCTAAATTTAATATCTCATAGAGACTACCTAACTTTTCTTTAGGTAGCTCCATTTCAAATGTTGATATCAACCGGAGAGTTTGTTCATGATGAGACCAAGCTAAAGTAACTGAATAAGTTCTCCATTGGCCTTCAACTAGCATTGAAATTTGGTTTTCTCCAAGACGGTCAAATTCCCAATCATATTTTTCAGCAATAGTTTCAACAATATCAATCGGATGAACTTCCTCAAATTCTAGGAACTCCTCTAAGTTTGTCATAAAAGTTACTTTCTTATCGACTAGTGAAAGAATTCTTAACGCAAGATATTGACACAGGCACCACTAGTAGGTTTGAGGGACTATAGTAACACAATATATGGGTAAGTTGAAAATGCCTAGCCAAAAAAGAAAAAAAGATTGTTAAAATGTAATATTATTATTTTAACTATTAACGAGTGGGAGGCTCTATTTTTTTGAACATATCGGACAATTCGTATCTTGATTCAATTTAATGGTACGTGTCTCTGCATTAAGAGCATCGTAGATCATTAATCGGCCATTCAGTAACTCACCGGCCCCTACAATTAATTTTATTGCCTCTACAGCCATAATAGACCCTATAACTCCGGGCAAAGCACCCACTACACCTGTCTCAGAACAAGAAGCTGCTAACTCTGTGTTAGGAATATTAGGGAAAACACATTGGTAACAAGGACTATCCAAAGTAGAAGTATAAACCATAACCTGTCCCTCCCACTGAGATATCGCCCCTGAAATCAATGGTTTTTTTAACTTTACACAAGTTTTATTTACCAAATATCTAGTTTGAGCATTATCAGTTCCATCAATGATTAAATCAAAGTTAGAAATTAAATCATCTGCATTTTTTTTGTCAAATAAGTAGTTATAAGTTAAAATATTTGTATAAGGATTTTGTGCTCTTATTGCTTCAGAGGCTGCAAATACTTTTGGGTCTCCAATCATCTTATCAGTATAGATTATTTGTCTTTGCAAATTAGAATTATCAACCAAATCGCTATCGACAACACCGATTGTGCCTATACCACCAGCGCCTAGATATTGAAGAACAGGTGATCCCAAGCCGCCTGCTCCTATTACTAGAATTTTAGCATTTTTTAGCTTTTTTTGTCCAAGACCCCCGATTTCTTTTAAAACAATATGTCTAGCGTATCTATTCAACTCTTCAGAATTAAATAGATTTTTTGTTGAATCTTTTCCAAATTTGACTTTTCCAATATTTTTAGCTTTTTTTAAGAGAAAAACGTAACCAATAATTACCAATAAAAGGAGAAAGCTAATAACCAAATTACTTAATGATCCACCTGTACTCTTAACTAAGATATGATCAGCACTAAAAGTGAAATGAATTAAAAAAATAATACCAAAAGCTATAGATAAAAAGGTTAGATTATAACGACGCTTCACATTAAAAATGCGATCTAGTAATAGGAAAGTTATGCCAAGTAGGAAAAAAACCATCATTATTTAATTCCTGTAGATCCAAAACCCCTAGAAGATCGCCCACTACTCTCAAGAGTATCGACGAGTTCAAAAGTAGCACGTGCCACTGGGGCAACAACTAATTGAGCAATTCTATCTCCATGACATATATGGAAAGGGTTTTGACCAAGGTTAATCATTATTATCCCAACCTCTCCTCTGTAATCACTATCTATCGTGCCTGGGGAGTTAATTATTGAAATTGCATAGTTTAATGCCAAACCAGAACGTGGTCTAACCTGGATTTCAAAACCTTGAGGCACATGAACAGACAGACCAGTCGGCACTAATACTGGCCTCCCCGATAGCAAGTTAACTCCAACATCTCTTAACTCAATAGGAAAATTTGCTCTTATATCTGCACCAGATGCTTCTACCGTCTGATATTCGGGTCCTGCTACCAAGGGATCCGATAATTTACTCCGTACAAACTTGACCAATTGAGTCATGATAAGTTTAATTTTTTTGCCATAAGACCAACTAGTTTTAACGCAACTTTGGACTTATCCATCCTTTCCCATTTCTCAACCCCAGCATTAGAAATCAATATTACAGCGTTCTCAGTTCCCCCCATAATATTTGTTTCAGGCCTTATGTCATTTGCGACAATCCAATCACATTTCTTCCTATTTAGCTTTTCAGTCGCATTTGCTATTAGATCATCAGTTTCCGCAGCAAAACCTACTACTAGCTTTGGACGATCTTTTTTCAACTTAGATACATATTCTAGAATGTCAGGGTTTTTGATTAGTTTGAGAACTAACTCTTTATCCGAATTCTTTTTAATTTTTGACTTAGAAAACTCCTTAGTCTTCCAGTCAGCAACGGCTGCCACCATAACAAATGCGTCAGCAGGTAATGATTTTTTAACTTCCTTAAACATTTCATTCGCTGATTCCACTCGCTTGATTTCAGCTCCCAAGGGTAATTCGATATGTGTTGGTCCAGAGATTAATGTCACTCTAGCTCCCTCATTTAACAGGGCAACAGCAATCTGGTTTCCCTGATTACCAGATGAAAGATTCCCGATAAATCTAACGGGATCTATTTGTTCATAAGTGGGGCCAGACGTAACTACTATATGTTTACCTTTAAGTTTCCCAAGAGATAATTTTTTTTTTATTGCTACAATAATTTGTTCTGGTTCTGCCATACGACCAAAACCAAACTCTCCACAAGCCATAGACCCTTCAACTGGCCCAATAAAACCAATACCATCTTTTTTTAATAACTGTATATTTCGTCTAGTAGCCAAATGCTCCCACATCCTGACATTCATTGCTGGAGCAGCTAAAACTTCGGTATCAGTTGCTAGTAAAAGCGTGGAAGCTAGATCATTAGCTAAACCCGATGCCATTTTAGCCAGTAGATCAGCAGTAGCAGGAACGATTACTATCAAATCTGAGTTCCTAGATAATTCTATATGCCCCATCTGGGTCTCATCTTCTAAATCAAAAAGATCTGCATAGACCTTTGATCCTGATAAAACAGAAATACTTAAAGGAGTAACAAATTCTTTTCCAGCCTCTGTAAGTACAGGAGTGACAGAGGCACCTGCCTCGCGTAAGCCACGAATTAAATCGTGGCATTTAAATGCAGCAATACCACCACCTATTATCAGAAGTATTTTTTTTCCATTTAGCATTTCATAATAATCCCTTGACTATACATATAAACCCTATGCTTTACTTTCTCAAGGAGCAATCAAATGGTAATAATTTACTAAAATAGGCTTTTAGATACTATATTAATTCTGTAAGTTAACTCTAGTTAACTGTATTTTTTTGACTAATTTAGCTTATTAAAGTTTAAAAGTGCTTCTCTATAACTTCTGAATTTTTATTAACAGGTGAATTTAATGAACTTATTACCAAACTTAACTTTAATCATTGGAGGTGCTTGCTCTGGCAAAACAAAATTTGCAGAAAACCTCACTTTAAATAATGGATCCAATAATCTTTACATTGCAACCGCGGAGCCTTTTGATTTGGAAATGAAAAGTAAGATTGATTCCCATCAAAAATCAAGGGCGCTAAAAAAATGGACGACTATAGAAGCATTCCATAATCTAGCAGAAACGCTTGAAGGAATGAAAGAAGTAAAATTTGATACTATTTTAATTGATTGTCTCACGATGTGGTTAACTAACAAATTTCTTAAAAATAAAGACCTCCCACAAGAGGTTTCTCACCTAGTTGAGAGCATAAGAGAACAGAAAATGAAAGTTGTAATAGTCACTAACGAGCTAGGGTATGGAATTGTGCCAGATAACAAAATGGCTAGAGAATTTAGAAATCTTAATGGCCAACTGAATCAACAAATTGCTGCAGAGTCTGACCTGGTCATACAAGTAGTTGCTGGGTTGCCCTGCACCCTTAAAGGCACGTTACCCAAGGCAAGTAATGACTACTAATTGGTGGTGGATTAGGCACGGCCCAACGCATGAGAAATCTTTTGTTGGCTGGCGTGACGTACCAGCAGATCTTTCTGACTTTTCACGTATAAAGAGACTTAAAAAAATTTTACCAAAGAACCCTATTATACTATCTTCTGATCTACAAAGAGCCACTGCAACAGCAAGTGCAATAAATAGTCATGATAAAACTATATTAATTAATCCCGACCTCAGAGAATTTAATTTTGGTATCTGGGATGGAATGGAATTTGAGGCTGTGTCAAGTCGAGATCCAAAACTTAGTAAAGACTTTTGGGAAACCCCAGGAGATATTATAGCGCCCGAAGGCGAAAGTTGGAATATACTCAAAAATCGAGTATCTAATGTTGTAGAGGAATATACCAGAGATTACAGGGGTGCAGACATCATAGCTGTCGCTCATTTTGGTGTTATCCTAACACAATTACAGATTGCATTAGGAATAACACCTTACGAAGCTATTTCTTATAAAATAGATAATTTATCAGTTACAAAAATATCAATTGATGGTAAAAAGAGACTTGTTAGCGGAATTAATATCACGCCATAAAAAATTAATCTAATTTACCTTCTATGCACTGCCAGATTTTTTCTGTGATGTTAACTCCATCAAATCTCTCAAGTTCTTGAATGCCAGTTGGAGATGTTACATTTATTTCTGTTAAAAACTCACCAATCACGTCTATTCCAACAAAAACCTGTCCATGATTCTTTAAATCTGTGCCTATTCGTTCACAAATTTCTAAATCTCTTGACGTCAGACTTGACTTTTTAGGTTCCCCTCCAACATGCATGTTTGATCGCGTTTCGCCTTTTAATGGAACTCTATTGATTGCTCCAACTGGCTCCCCATCAATCAAAATAATACGTTTATCGCCATTAGAAACATTGGGTAAAAACTTCTGTATTATTAAAGGTTCATTATTAGTCGTAGAAAACAATTCATGAAGGGAGCTCAGGTTACTATCCGCGTCTGTTAGCCTAAAGACCCCTGCCCCACCATTACCAAATAATGGCTTTAAAATAATATCACCATGCTCTGCCTTAAAAGCTTTAAGTATTTCAAGGTCCCAAGCTATAGTTGTTGGTGGGATAAGTTCTGGGTAATCTAGAACTTTAAGTTTTTCTGGCCAATTGCGAACCCATGTTGGGTTATTAACTACCAAGGTCTTTGAAGCCACTCGATCTAATAAATGAGTTGACGTTATATAACCCATATCAAATGGTGGGTCCTGCCTGAGCCAAATGACATCTAAATCAATTAGATTGACACTTTTTTTATCTCCAAGTTTATAATGGTTTCCAATCGTTCTTTCCACGGTTAGTGGGTTTCCGTTGGCCATCACATTTCCATTTTGATAGGAAAGTCCTGAAGGCATATAGTAAAATAATTCATGCCCTCTCTTTTGGGCTTCCTCCATAATTCTAAAGGTACTATCTCCATTTATATCAATATTTTCTATTGGATCCATCTGAATGGCTATTTTAAGACTCACGATCAATTCCCCATTTTTTTAATAAATAAATTTAACAATTTTAAGTTACTAAATTACGATACTCTAGATATATTATTGATTTCTAATGCTGCCTTGTAAACCAGTGAACGAGCTACCCCAGTTCTCATTGCAACCTTTAAAACAGTATCTTTTAGACTATTTTCACTTAATTCTACCAATAGAATTTTATGTAAGTCTTCTAAATTAAATACAGTTTCTGGTTTTTTTCCTATTAGGATCACAATCTCACCCTTTATAGCACGCCCTTCAATTTTTTCATTTATCTCTCCAAGAGTACTTCGGATAGTCTCCTCGAACTTTTTTGTTAACTCTCTTGCAATTACTACTGGCCTTTCTGGACCCAGAATAAATAACATGTCGATTAGAGCCTTGTTCAGCCTTTTTGGTGACTCGTAAAAAACTAAAGTACCAGGAATATTCTCAACAAGAGTAAGAAATTTCTGTCTTGCTGATTTTGAGTTTGGTAAGAAACCCGCATAAAAGAATTGGTTAGTTGGTAGCCCAGAAACTGTTAACGCTGCAATTACTGCACATGCGCCTGGAACAGTCACCACTCTATACCCAGATTCCGATACTTCTCGGCCAAGCTGGTATCCAGGGTCAGCAACTAAAGGGCTACCCGCTTCAGAAGAGTAAGAAACCGATTTTCCAAGAGCTATTTCACTGATAATAAATGGGCGTTTAGAAGTTCCATTATGATCATTATAAGAAATTATTTTTCTTCCTTTAAGAGAAATAGAGTGTATGTCCATCAATTTTCTAAGAGTTCTAGTATCCTCAGCCACTAAGATATCTGCATCGCGCAAAACATCCATAGCCCGTAGAGTTATATCTCTAGCAGCCCCAATAGGGGTCGCAACAAAATACAAACCTGGGTCTAATTTTATAGATTCCTTTACAATCATACCCCCTTTTTAATCCTATTCATTTACTTGACACAAGATACCTCGTATTCTTCTAGACTACAGTTGCAAGCGCATATCTAATTAAGAGTGAACTAAAAATGCTAAATCCATTAAAAAATAAGATTAACACATTCTACAAAGTAACTACTCTGGTAGTAACATTACTTTTAGCTGCGTGTAACAGTTCAATAAGTCTTCTAAATAATAAAAGTGATAATAGCGACCCCACAAAAATAGGTCTTCTGTTACCTTATGGCTCAAAAATAAGAGGAGACGAACAGTTAGCTATATCTCTAGAAAATTCTGCAAGGCTTGCGGCAAATGATCTTGGTTATGGTAAAGTACAACTACTAGTTTATGCTACAGAAGGAAAACCTAAAATTGCTTCACTAGCAGCAAAAAAAGCCGTCCAAGATGGGGCTGAAATTATATTGGGACCACTTAGATCAGATGTCGCCACAGCAGCCGCTAGAGCAGTTGTTAATAAAAATATCAATGTACTCACTTTCTCAAATAATTCTTCTATTTCAGGTAAAAATTTATTCCTTTTGGGCACCACTTTTGATAACATTTCTAATCGTTTAGCTGGATTTTCACGGAAATCTGGGGCTAAAGAGTGGTTGTTAATCTATCCAAGGACAAAAGAAGGCGAGATAGCAAAGAAAACTGTTATAGAGGCTGCTGCCAAAAATAATATCACAATTCTTGGCAGTGTGTCATTCGACCTAACTGCAGAAAGTATCGTTGAGGCAGTACCAGAAATTGCCGATTTAATGGAAAGTACTCAGTCAGATTCAATAATGCTCACTTCTAATAGTGCAGGAGCTTTACCGCTTCTAGGCCAATTACTACCCGAAAAAGGGGTAGACCCAAAACTGGTGCAATACATTGGGCTAGGACGTTGGGATGTCTCAAAAGAGACACTTAGATTGCCTGGCCTACAGGGAGGATGGTTTGCCTTACCCAATCCAACTTTAGCCTCCAAATTTAGCAGTCGATATAAAACGATCTTTAACCAAACCCCGCATCCTCTAGCAAGCCTTGCCTATGATGGGGTAGCCATAATCGGCTCTTTACGCCTAAGAGGAAAGAATATGAGTTCAAAAAATTTAAAACAGAAGTTTGGGTTCTTAGGTGTTAATGGTTTAATAAGGTTTGCAGACGACGGGTCTAACGAACGCGCCTTATCAATAGCAACAATTAAAAAAAATAAAGTCAAGGTAATTGACCCTGCTCTCAAATCATTTTTACCTTAGTAAATCTCACTCTGGTTAGGAAAAAATGGAAGTTGTAAATAAAAATAATTCTAACTTTCTTGATAGCTCAACTTTTGACTTTGAGAATAACAATCTCATCTTAAAAAAAGAGCTTAAGGGATTAGACGATAAAAGCGACATTCGATCTAAGGCAACTACACTTTTAAAAGAAAGATATGAAAATGGTCTCAAAGAAATAAAAAAAACCTTTGAAAAAGATGCTACCAGTTCTGAAGTCATCATAAACGCATATAGTAAGTTGATGGATGGCATTGTCCAAACAGCTATATACGTCTCAGAAGAACTATTAGCTCCTAAGGGTAGCTCAGGGATTTTTGCTGTTCTATCAGTGGGTGGTTATGGTCGCCAACAAATGGCCCCACACTCTGATGTCGACATACTTTTTTTAGTAACCACTAAAATAGACAATCGTATACATAGTATAATTGAGAGCACATTATATATTCTTTGGGACCTAAAATTAAAAATTGGGCATGCTACAAGAAGTGTAAAAAATTGTTTAGAAATAGCAAATAGTGATTTTACAGTAAAAACAGCATTACTCGAAAGCAGATTGCTATACGGGGACAAAACTTTAGCAGATAAATTAGACAAAAATTTATGGGGAAATATAAACAAAAATACTGCATCAGAATTTGTAGAGGCTAAGTTATTAGAACGTTCTGAGCGCCTTCGAAAAAATGGTGGTCAACGTTATGTTCTAGAACCAAACATAAAGGAAGGTAAAGGCGGTCTTCGAGACCTACAATCTTTATTTTGGATTGCAAAATACGTTAGAGGAGTCAAATCAGTCGAATCTTTGGTGAAATTAAGGGTCTTTACAAGATCAGAATTTGACGACTTTAAAAAAGCAGAAAACTTTTTATGGGCTATTAGGATTCATTTGCACTTGATTTCTGAAAGGCCTACTGAAAAATTAACATTTGATTTTCAGGTCGAAATTGCCAAGCGAATGCTATTTTCAGACAATAATGGCCGTAGAGCAGTAGAGCATTTCATGCAAACCTACTTTAGGCACGCGACTAAAGTAGGAGAATTCACCCGAATAATTCTTACTGACCTAGAGGCCCAACATGTTAAATCAAAATCCCTAATAAAAAACCTTACTAAAACCAAAAAACGTAAAGCTATTAACCCAATTTTTTGTATTAGGCAAAATAGACTTGATGTAATGACAAGTAAATCATTCACAGGTAATCCTATAAATATTTTGTTACTCTTCGAAGAAGCACTTAGAACAGGCTATCTTATACATCCAGATACTATGCGGTTTATATCATCAAACCTTTCACTCGTGCATAAACTTCAAGGCAACCAGGACGCTGCAAAAGTATTTACAGATACGCTACTAAAGCATGGGAACCCGGAAAGAGCTCTACGCAGAATGAATGAGTTGGGAGTGTTGGGTGCATTCATCCCGTATTTTCAAGATATTATAGCTATGATGCAATTTAATATGTATCACTCCTACACTGTGGACGAACACACTATACAGGTGATTTCTAACTTATCTCAAATTGAAAGAGGCGAACTTACCGAATCTTTACCAATCGTCTCAAATATTTTAAAAGGAAATATTAATCGAAAAATTTTATATGTTGCATTACTACTTCATGATATTGGGAAAGGCCGTGACGAGGATCATTCTATTCTAGGAGCTAAAATAACAAGAGAAATAGCTCCAAGCCTAGGCTTTAACGAACAAGAATGTGAAACCATAGAATGGTTAGTAAGAAATCATCTGTTAATGGCTGATATGGCACAAAAAAGAGATATTGCCGACCCTAGAACTGTTCGTGATTTTGCAAAAACTGTAAAGTCAGTACTACGTCTCGATTTACTAACAGTAATAACTGTATGTGATATTAGAGGTGTTGGAGAAAATACTTGGAACAACTGGAAGGCCGTATTAATAAGAGCATTGTATAGGCAGACACGGTATGCGCTTGAAAATGGTATGGAAGCACTAAATAGAGAGCAACGTGGAGCAGATGCCAAAAGAAAACTGCGGGCAGCTCTAACCAATTGGGATAATGCTGTCTTAAAAAAGGAAACCAACCGCCACTATGCACCATATTGGCAAGGCTTACATGTCACTGCACATATTACTTTTGCTGAAATGCTCATCAAAGTAGAAAAAGATGAAATTAAAACTAGTTTAACGCCAGATGAAGATAGAGATGCTACCAGGGCATGTTTTGTAATGAATGATCACCCTGGAATCTTTTCTAGAATTTCTGGAGCCTTAGCTTTAGTTGGGGCTAACGTTGTAGATGCACGGGCTTATACATCAAAAGACGGGTTTGGAACAAACACATTTTGGATTCAAGACGATCTTGGCCATCCATACGCTTTAGAAAAATTACCAAAGTTAGAACTGATGATAAATAAAACTTTGCGTGGAGATATTCTGCCACAAAATGAGTTTAGAACTAAGGACAAAATCAAAAAGAGAGAAAGAGACTTTGCAGTTCCTACTTCAATAACCTTTAATAATGACGGGTCTGATATTTATACTATAATAGAAGTAGATACCCGTGACAGAAAGGGGCTACTATACGACCTATCTAAAACTCTGTCTCTTGCTAATATTTATATAGCTTCGGCAGTTATCTCTACTTATGGTGCTCAAGTCGTAGATACTTTTTACGTAAAGGATATGTTTGGTTTAAAGTTTTATTCAAAATCCAAGCAGAGTAAAATTGAAAAGAAGTTAAAAGAAGCAATCCTTAAGGGAATTGAAAGAGCAAAAATTTGAGAAAAACCTCCAATCTGTTTAAATCATTTTTTACTGTTGGCGCGTGGACAATTCTATCGCGTATCTTTGGTTTTATCCGAGATATATTTATAGCTATTTTTTTAGGTTCTGGACCAGTTGCAGAAGCATTCTTAATAGCTTTTTCTCTACCAAATATGTTTCGATCATTTTTTGCTGAGGGCGCTTTAAATCTTTCATTTGTTCCAATATTTTCAAAAAAGCTTAATAACAAAAATGATGCCAAACTTTTTGCAGAGAATACCTTAAGCTATCTAATGATTATTTTAATTGTATTTACTATTTTTGCTCAAATTTTTATGCCTTGGCTTATATATGCTATGGCCTCAGGTTTTTACGAAGACGAACGGTTCAACCTCTCTGTAACTTATGCCAAGATTACGTTCCCGTATATTTTCTTTATTAGTATCACGGCATTGCTCTCTGGCGTTATGAACTCACTAGGAAGTTTTGTAGCGGCGGCTGCAGCACCAATCCTACTAAATCTTACCTTTATTCTATCAATGTTCTTAGCAAACTATTTCGGTCTAGGCATTGGCATCAGTTTAGCATGGGCAGTGCCAATAGCCGGTATTATCCAGATGCTACTATTATGGATTACAGCTAGTAGATTGGGATTTAAATTGATTCCAAAGTTTTCTAAATTAACCCCTGATCTACGCCGATTGTTTAGAGTAGCTGGCCCCGCTGTTCTTTCAGGAGGGGTAATACAAATAAATTTATTAGTGGGCAGGCAGGTTGCGAGTTATTATGAGGGAGGTATCGCCTGGCTAAGTTACGCTGATAGGGTTTACCAACTACCTCTAGGTGTTGTAGGAATTGCCATTGGAATAGTTCTTTTACCCAATCTAGCAAAAAAACTAGCCAATAATGATAATGCTGGTGGCCAAAATTCATTTAATAGATCTTTGGAATTTTCTCTAATTATAGCTCTTCCTAGCGCTATAGCTTTAATTGTTATGTCTAATGTAATAATTTCAGCTTTATTTGAAAGAGGCGCATTCTCATCTTTGGATACGCTAAAAACTGCTGCAGCACTTACTATTTATGGTATTGGACTTCCCGCTTTCATTGGACAGAAAATATATCAACCCATATTTTACGCTCGAGAAAATACAAGGAGTCCCTTTTACTTTGCTTTAATAGCTATGGCAGTTAACCTAACGCTTGCAGTTAGCCTGGCTCAAACCTTTGGATACCTTGCATCCGCCCTGGGGACTACCATAGCAAGCTGGACTATGTTGCTTTTACTTAAAAATAGCTCAAAAAAATATGGTCCTGCCACACAAATTGACTCACGAAATAAAAGAGTTATTCCAAGGGTAGTAATAGCTTCATTAATAATGGGTGCCTTATTATTAATAACAAATCATCTACTGAGTACGACCTTTTTCGACGTAAGAAATAAATATGTAGTATTATTAATTATGATGTTTGTTGGTGGGTTTTCATATATATTAATAGGCCAATTAATTGGGGCCTTCAGTTTTAAAGAAATTAAAAGTTATTTTAAAAAGTAAGGATTAACCGCGTTCTAAAACAATCATTATACTTAACCAGAGTTGACGTCCCTGAGCTGCTTGTTTAGTTCATAGGCAGGCATTGAACCGAATGGAGTTTTAGAATGAATCAAAAGGATTTTAAACCTAGAGTCTTCTCTGGAATTCAACCTTCTGGAGATCTTACCCTCGGCAACTATCTTGGGGCTATTAAGCGTTTTGTTTCCATGCAAGATCAAAAATTTGAAACAATTTTTTGTATGGTAGATCTCCATGCTATAACTGTATGGCAGAACCCTACTGAATTAGCTAACAGTACGAGAGAGTTGTGCGCCGGTTTTATTGCTTCAGGACTAGACCCTAACAAATCAATTCTGTTCAACCAATCTCAAGTGCCAGAGCATGCCCAACTTGCATGGATATTTAATACCGTTGCTCGAATGGGTTGGTTAAATAGGATGACACAGTTCAAAGATAAAGCTGGAAAAAACCGGGAGAATGTGTCTTTAGCATTATATGCATACCCATCTTTGATGGCAGCTGATATCTTACTATATCATGCCACACACGTCCCTGTTGGAGAAGATCAAAAACAACATCTGGAATTAACTCGTGACATAGCAGCAAAATTTAATCACGATTATAATGTTGATTTCTTTCCAATAACTGAACCCGTTATAGAAGGGGCAGGAACTAGAGTAATGTCACTACGCGACGGCACTAAAAAAATGTCTAAGTCAGATCCATCAGAAATGAGTCGGATCAACCTAAGGGACACCAGTGAGGAAATAGCACTAAAGATTCAAAAAGCACGCACAGACTCTGACGGGTTACCCTCAGAGGTTTCCGGCCTTAAAGGCCGACCAGAAGCAGAAAATTTAGTAAATATATACTCAGCCCTTTCAAATATAAGTGTAGAGACTGCACTAGAGGATTTAGGTGGGAAAAACTTTGCTTCTTTTAAACGTATATTATCAGACCTTGCTGTGACCGAGCTCTCCAGTATCTCCAAAGAGATGACCCGTTTAATGAAAGACCAGGGTGAGTTAGATAAAATTCTAAGACAGGGTGCTGATCGCGCCAAAGCTATTGCCAGTCCTATATTAAAAGAAACTTATGACATAGTAGGGATGGTTCGTTAAAATCTCTAACCTACCCAATCAACCTCTCTAATAGTATTATTAACATTTTTGTTTATGAGTGAAATTACCAAGTCCTAAATTATGTTGAAATTTTGTAAGATAAAGTGTAGTGATAATAAATCATTTTTTTGGTTTTTGGTATTTAAAAGGTTACATAGTGAGAAAATTTTTAGTTGTTCTTGATGACAGTGCCGAATGCCTAAATGCTATGCGTTTTGCTGCAATGCGAGCAGCAAATACTGGCGGAGGAGTTGAGGTATTAGCTATAATAAGGCCAGAAGAGTTTAATCATTGGATAGGGGTCGGTGATTTGATGCGTGAGGAAGCTCGAGAACAAATCAATACTCATTTTGAGGAGTTTGCAGAGTGGATGAGAGTTCAACAGAACATTGAACCAGAGCTTGTTATTAGAGAGGGTGAGCCAATTCCAGAAATTATCTCTCAGGTAACCGAGGATCCTGAGGTTGGTGTACTAGTTCTTGGCGCTGGGACAGGTTCTGATGGCCCTGGGCCGTTAGTATCCGCATTAACCCGAATGGCTAGCAGTATACCTGTACCAGTAACGATTATTTCGGGTGATATGACGGAAGAAAGACTTAAAGCCGTAAGCTGATTTGCGAGTATAAAAATATTACTGTAAGATTAAGCAATATTAGTTTTAGAATCATTCCAAATAGTTGTATTATGCCCAGAGGATGCCCATATACACAAAGTCACATTATGAAGGGACTATAAAATGTTTATACAAACAGAGGCCACTCCGAACCCAGCAACATTGAAGTTTTTACCAGGAAATACGGTTTTAGGATCAGGAACAGCTGATTTTCCTAGTAAAGACACTTCTGAAAAATCTCCTTTAGCATCAAAGATTTTTCAAGTTGAAGGTGTTGTTGCAGTTTTTTTAGGTACTGACTTTATAACTGTTACAAAAAGTGAGGAAATGGATTGGGATCACATTAAATCAGCCATTTTAGGTTCAATAATGGAGCACTATCAATCTGGTGAACCGGCTATGACAGAGGAAGCAACCGGATCTGGTCACGCGACTCACTCAGGAGAGGACTCTGGAATTATAGTTCAAATTAAAGATTTGTTAGATACTCGAGTACGCCCGGCTGTAGCGCAAGATGGGGGCGATATTGTATTTCACGGTTTTGAGTCAGGAATTGTGTATTTGCATATGCAAGGAGCCTGTGCTGGCTGTCCATCCTCAACACTAACTTTAAAGATGGGTATTGAGAACCTGCTGAGGCATTACATACCTGAAGTACTAGAGGTAAGGCCCGTTGCACCCTGAACCGACTATACTAGGTTTTGATACCTCGGCGGCACACTGTACCGCCGCTTTGCTTAAAAACGATAAAGATATAAGTACTGTTTTTACCGAAATGCAAAAAGGTCAAGTTGAAAGTCTTTTTCAAATCTTAGAGACTTTACTTAAGAATGAATCAACCACCTGGGACAATTTAAGTGCTATAGGAGTTGGGATAGGGCCAGGAAACTTTACCGGAATTAGAATTTCTGTATCAGCAGCTCGTGGCCTTGCACTTAGCTTAAAAATACCTGCTATTGGTATCTCGAACTTTGATATAATGCATGCAGTAAACCAATCTTACTGTCGAGGAAATAAGGTAAAAATAATATCTCTAAAAGGACCTGGGGAATCGGCTTATATTCAAGTATATAAAGAAAAAATGGTTTTGTATAAATCTACTCAAATTTTCTTAAATAAACCAAATATAGATTTCCTCTCTAACCAAAAGTCCATTGTAATAGGGTATAAAGCTGAGCACCTAAGTAAAGAAATTGGCTGTGATTATATTGAAAAATGTCTTACTAAGATTCCTCAAACTATTGTCCAGCTATCAAAAAAAAGGCTTTTAGAGGGACTAGAAACTGGTGTGCGTCCCTCTCCTTTATATATAAAAAGTGCAGATGCCTCTCCTCAAAGTACTCTCTCACCTAGTATTTTAAATTGACACCTGTAGAATTATCAACTCTGCATCATAAATGTTTTTCACGACCTAGGCCCTGGTCACCAAATGAATTCAAGCATCTGTTGGAGAGCTGTTTCTTAGTAGAAAGATCAAATGCGTTCTTACTTGGTAGGTTTATTTTTGATGATGCAGAAATACTTACATTAGCAGTTTCCCCAAGCGAGCGGAGAAAAGGGGTCGCCTCACTTTTAGTAAAGGACTTTCTTTTAAGAGCTACAAAGCAGGGTGTAAACCGAGTGACTCTTGAGGTGGCAGAAGATAATCTTCCTGCTTTAGCGCTGTATTATAGCTTTTCTTTTGTTAGCATTGGAAGACGAGAAGGGTATTATAAGTCCACTAATCAACAAAATAATGTAGCCGCTTTAGTTCTATCATGTGATTTATCACTAACTAAAAAATAAGCATAAACAACATTTTGACCAGTGATAAGATTTATTATCTTAATTTCAAAAATTATATTGACGATTACTCTAATAAAGTACCTTAATAGGCACTATAATTTAATAGAAATTATTGAGTTAACTGAATTAAACAGTTAACATAGGCTTTTAAAATTAACTTGGGGGTTAAACCATGAATATAAAAAATTTAATAACAAGTGCGGCTACTATTCTGTCTTTAAGTGCATTCAGCGCTTTAGCAGAACCTGCCTTAATATACGACTTAGGTGGGAAATTTGATAAGTCCTTCAATGAAATGGCTTTCTCTGGAGCGGAACGTTGGAAAGCTGACACTGGTGGAAGTTACAGAGAAATTGAGCTGTCTTCCGAAGCTCAACGTGAGCAGGCTTTGCGTCGGTTTGCAGAAAACGGCAACAATCCTATCGTAATGGCAGGTTTTGCATTTTCAACTGTTCTTGGTGAGGTGGCAAAAGACTATCCAGACACAAGGTTTGCAGTAATTGATGGATATGTTCCAGATCAGAGCAATGTATTGAATATTGGATTTACAGAGCACACAGGTTCATACCTAGTAGGCATGATGGCTGCTATGAAGAGTGAAACTGGTACAGTAGGTTTCATTGGAGGAATGGATATTCCAATCATCAGCAGATTTGGATGTGGATACGTTCAAGGTGTAAAAGCTGTTAATCCAGATGCTAAAGTCATTTACAACATGACTGGTACAACACCATCAGCTTGGAATGACCCAGTTAAAGGTGGTGAGCTTACTAAAGCTCAGGTTAGTCAAGGAGCTGATGTTGTCTATCATGCAGCGGGAGGCACAGGCGTAGGTGTTTTACAAGCAGCAGCTGATGCTGGAATTTTAGGAATTGGTGTAGATAAAAACCAGAATCATTTACACCCAGGAAGTGTTCTAACATCAATGGTTAAGCGAGTTGACACAGGGGTCTACGACTCTTTTAAAGCTGGAGCTGATTTGGCTGGTGGGTTTGCAACCTTGTCACTAGCAAATGGTGGAATTAGCTATTCAATGGATGAGCATAACGTAGGTCTTGTTACCAAAGCGATGGTGGACGCTGTTGAACAGGCTAAAGCTCAGATTATATCTGGAGAGTTAAAAGTTCATGATTACATGTCAGATTCTAGTTGCCCTGTTAAATAAGTGGTTAATTAAATGAACGAGGAAATAAAAGGGGGGCGGCATAACAGTGTCGCCCCTTCTATTGAGCTCATAAATATTTCTAAAGCTTTTGGGGCTGTGAAAGCCAATAGCAACATATCCATGCAAATAGCTCAAGGCTCTATACACGGAATTATAGGAGAAAATGGGGCAGGAAAATCTACCCTAATGTCTATATTATATGGTTTTTATAAGGCAGATAAAGGCGATATCCTTATAGACGGGTCTAAAGTTAATATCACAGATTCAAAGGATGCAATAAATGCCGGAATTGGTATGGTTTTCCAACACTTTAAGTTGGTAGAAAACTTTACCGTTCTAGAAAATGTTATTCTTGGAGTAGAAGGTGGCCAACTATTAGCTCCTTCTATTTCTAAAGCAAGAAAAGACCTAAAAGCATTAGCGGAAGAGTATGAATTAAATGTTGACCCTGATGCTACAATTGATTCTTTAGGTGTTGGAGTTCGTCAAAGAGTCGAAATTTTAAAAGCTTTATATAGAAAAGCAAGAATACTTATCCTTGATGAGCCAACTGGGGTTCTTACGCCAGCGGAAGCAGATCACCTTTTTAGGATTTTAAATAATCTAAAAAAGGAAGGTAAAACAATAATTTTTATTACACACAAACTAAGAGAAGTAATGGAAATTACAGATACCGTGAGCGTAATGAGACAAGGAGAAATGACAGCTACTGTAAAAACAAGTGAAACTAATCCAAGTTCTTTAGCAGAACTAATGGTGGGGAGAAAGGTTCTCCTAAGGGTAAAAAAACAAACATCTGCACCCGGCAATACAACATTAAAAATAAATAATCTTAATGTAATTGATAATCAGGGGGTTCAGCGACTAAAAGATATCTCATTATCAGTAAGAGCCGGTGAAATTTTGGGAATAGCTGGTGTAGCTGGAAACGGACAATCAGAATTATTAGAGGTTTTAGGCGGAATAACAGAGGCTTCTGGGTCAATCAAAATGAATGGAAAAGAAATAGCACTAAGGGGCACCGAAGCCAACGGACAGTCTCGACGTCTCCAAGGTATTGCTCATGTTCCAGAAGACAGACAGCATTTAGGCCTTATATTGGAATTTGAAGCGTGGGAAAACATAGCGCTAGGGTATCATAATAGTGAAGGTTACCAGCACAATCGGTTTCTAATGAGCAATGCTAAGATAAAAGCAGATGCCATTAGAAAAATGGAACAATTTGACGTTAGGCCAAATAATGTCACACTTAGCACAAAAGGCTTTTCTGGTGGAAATCAACAAAAACTCGTGCTTTCAAGAGAAATAGAAAGGAACCCTGACTTACTACTGGTAGGTCAACCAACGCGAGGAGTTGATATAGGGGCAATAGAGTTTATTCATCAACAATTAATACGGTTGCGAGATGCCGGGAAGGCTATCTTATTAGTTAGCGTAGAGTTAGAAGAGATCATGTCACTGTCAGATCGTATAATGGTTATGTTTGATGGGAAAATTATGGGTGAGAAAACACCAACAGAAACTAATGAACAAGAGTTAGGTTTATTGATGGCTGGTATCAACGGGGATACTAACTAATGGACGTACTACCAAAATGGGTTGATACAGTTATAATTCCCCTAATAGGTGTATTAATTTCTTTGATATTCTCAGGAATAATTATCCTGTTTATTGGGGAGAACCCAATTGATGCACTAAAACTAATGATCACAGGAGCTCTCGGATCAACCTATGGCTGGGGTTACACGTTATATTATGCCACAAATTTTATCTTTACCGGGTTAGCAGTTTCAGTAGCCTTCCATGCAAGAATGTTCAACATTGGTGGAGAAGGTCAAGCCACTATTGGAGGCCTTGGAGTTGCTATTGTCTGTCTTTCGTTTGGTTGGACACATTGGTTTCCTGCCCTCTTGGCGGCAACTTTAGGTGCAGCTATTTTTGGAGCTTTATGGGCGGCAATCCCTGCCTATTTACAAGGAAAATATGGAAGCCATATTGTGATTACAACAATAATGTTTAACTTCATTGCAGCCTCGTTGTTAAACTATTTATTGGTGAACGTCATGCGTCCTGCGGGATCCATGGATCCAGCAACACAGAAATTTCCTGAGGCTACTAGCCTTCCATCTCTTCATGATATGTTAGAGCCTATAGGGATCTCATTTTCTAAAGCAGGTCCAGCAAATATTAGCTTTTTAATTGCATTAATAGCATGCTTACTTGTGTGGATCTTTATTTGGCATACCCGTTTAGGATATCAATTAAGAGCTTACGGGCATTCTGAGTCAGCAGCTAAATATGCTGGCATTAAGCCTTTTAAAATTATTATGATATCAATGTTAATCTCCGGTGCCTTGGCGGGGATGATGGCTACGAATAATGTGATGGGAGAAGCTGAGCGATTAATAATGAACTCAACCGAGGGTGCTGGATTTATTGGAATTGCTGTTGCACTTATGGGACGTAGTCATCCTTTAGGAGTACTTTTAGCAGCACTTCTCTTTGGATTTCTATACCAAGGTGGTGCAGAGCTTGCAATGTGGACAACAATCCCCCGCGAATTAATAGTAGTTATACAAGCGCTAGTTATACTTTTTACAGGCGCTCTAGAAAATATGGTGAGGGCTCCACTTAACTGGCTTTGGTTAAAAAGCCGTAGAGGTACAAGTTAATGGAGTTCTTGGTTTTAATTCAAGTTCTAGACTCAGCCCTAAGGCTTGCTGTGCCTTTACTTTTTTGTAGTCTCGCAGGACTATTTAGCGAAAGAGCTGGTATATTTGATATTGGATTAGAAGGAAAAATATTAATTGCTGCATTTTTTTCTGCTGCTACTGCTTCGGTATCAGGCTCAGTATGGGTTGGACTGTTTTTTGGTATTTCTGCCTCTATGCTATTTTCGCTTCTGCATGGGCTAGCCTCGATAACTTTCAGAGGAAACCAACTTATCTCAGGGGTAGCAATCAACTTTCTTGCAGCTGGACTTACAGTCTTAATTGGCCAAAGTTGGTTTAAATTAGGTGGTCGGACACCTTCTTTATCAGGTAACGCTAGGTTTTCAGAAATAACATTACCATTTGCAGATAACGTCTCAAACGTCCCAATTATTGGACCAATTTATTCAGAGCTATTATCTGGTCACACAGCTCTAGCATATCTTGCGATTCTAATGGTTCCCATTAGCTGGTATATATTGTTCAGAACCAGGTTTGGGCTTCGCCTTCGGGCTGTTGGTGAAAATCCGGCTGCAGTCGATACCGCAGGAATTTCTGTGATTCAACTACGTTACCTAGCCGTAATAATTTGTGGGCTACTATGTGGATTAGCTGGAGCTTACCTAGCCACCGGGCTAGCTGCTGGGTTTGTCAAAGATATGAGTGCAGGAAGAGGATTTATTGCGCTTGCTGCCTTAATTTTTGCGAAATGGAGACCGTGGCATATCCTTTCTGCCACACTGTTATTTGGGCTCCTTGAAGCTATTTCAAATCGGTTTCAAAATATTGAAATTCTTGGGATAATCTTACCAACCCAATTAATGCAAGCTCTACCATATATATTAACAGTGATCATACTTGCCGGATTCGTTGGAAAGGCAACCCCCCCACTAGCTGGGGGTGTTCCATATATAAAGGAATAACCATAGCTCCGATTTGTCGCATACCACATTTTATATAAACTAAATTCGTGGTTGCGAATGGAACATCAAGAGGTTTACTAACCATTTATGCAAATTTATCTCCCCATAGCTGAAGTTTCGATAAATGCCTTCTTATTATTGGGGCTAGGCGGACTAGTTGGAATTCTCTCTGGTATGTTTGGTGTAGGTGGGGGGTTCTTAATGACACCTCTACTATTCTTTATTGGGATACCTCCAGCAGTTGCTGTTGCAACTGAAGCGAACCAAATTGTAGCTTCCTCTTTTTCAGGATTTTTAGCCCATTTCCGTCGAAAAAATGTTGATATAAAAATGGGCTTTGTCCTTCTAGTTGGTGGCTTAATAGGGGCAGCCATAGGAGTACAGGTGTTCGCATTATTGAGAGAAATTGGTCAAGTCGATTTACTTGTAAAGCTCTGTTACGTTTTGTTCCTAGGTATAATTGGTATTTTGATGTTCTTTGAGAGCCTCCGTGCAATCAGGAGATCTAAAAACCCTACTCATAAAAGAATAATAAAAAAGCGACATAATTGGATCCATAACTTACCTTTTAAAGCGAAATTTAGGACTTCCGGTCTATACATTTCTGTAATTCCTCCCACATGTATTGGTTTTATAGTAGGAATTCTTTCTGCTATTATGGGTGTTGGTGGAGGTTTTATTATGGTTCCAGCAATGATCTATTTGCTGGGTATGCCAACTAAAGTAGTTGTCGGAACTTCTTTGTTTCAAATAATTTTTGTTACAGCTTTCGCGACGGTCATGCATGCAACGACTAACTATACCGTTGATATGGCTTTGGCTGTTTTGCTTTTAATAGGTGGAGTCTTAGGCGCTCAAATTGGAACAAGGATAGGGCTTAGACTAAAAGCAGAGCAGTTAAGAATACTATTATCGTTAATAGTTATGCTAGTCTGTTTAAAAATTGCTGGTGATTTAGTTTTAGAACCCAAAGAGTTATTTTCATTAGACATGGGTATAACACATTGATAGTTCGGGTAGTTACTTTCTTAATTTCTTTGATGATAGCCAATAATGCGATTGCAGAGAGGTTGGTTGCACAGCTCTCAAAAGAAGAAGTGGCAATTACGGCTAACTTTGACGGCTCAGAAATCTTTATATATGGAGCGATAAAGCACGATGATTCAGACAAAATTATAAACCCGTTAGAGGTTGTGATTACGGTGTCTGGTCCTACTGAAAAGCTTTACGTTAGGAAGAAATCAAAACATGCTCTGATTTGGTTGAATACTGAAACCATTGAAATTGATTCAGCTCCTAGTTTTTACGCGGTCGCTTCAACGGGTAACTTAAAAGAAATTATAAACAATACAGAAAACCTCAAACATAAGATCTCTATTCGAGAGGTTATACGATCAATAGGGAATCCGGCAACGATTAAAAATCCTACGGACTTTACCGAAGGTTTGATAAGAATTCGTAATCAAAATAACCTTTATCAGGACCTGGATAATAGTATTTCATTAACAGACGAAACTCTGTTCGCCACAACCATCAACTTGCCATCAAACCTAGTTGAGGGCGAATACACGATACGTTTTCTCCTGGCTCGTGATGGAAAAGTGATAGATCAATTATCAACCACTATACCAGTTAATAAAGTGGGGTTAGAGCGATGGATCTTTGATCTATCTCGTCAACAGCCCCTAATTTATGGGCTACTCTCTTTATTCATTGCAATTTTTGCAGGATGGTTAGCATCAGCTGTATTCAGATACATAAGAATATAAATTCTAACTTAATAAATCTTCGTACCCTAGCTGCAGTGACGGACGCTCTAAACGATTACGTTCAACCCAAATAACTTTATTCTGTGCACGTGTGATCGCTACATAAGCCAGCCTTTTCCAAAGTGGTTGTCCAGCTTCCTCCCTCCCAGAGCTTGCCGCTGCAAAAATATCTGGTGCAAAGACTTGTACGGTTGGCCACTGTGAACCTTGAGACTTATGAATAGTTATTGCAGCTCCATGAAGAAAAGACGCACCCATCCTAGCCGCGAAAGGGATAAAGGGTTCCTCAGCATCAGTGGTCTCAATCTTTATGATCGAAGCTGCACTGACTCGTGGATCTTCAGCACCCAATACATGGAGTTTTGAAAATCCAGGCTTTTTCCCAGGTCCTAAATAAATTACTTGGGCTCCTTTAACTAAACCTCTAGCTTCAAGGTCAATTCTTTTTTTTCTATGTTTAATAGGCAGCTCTATGCCGTCACAAATTAGGGGTTCTCCAGGAATTAATTCTCCTAATAAAGCTCCAAATGCTAACCTATAAGCCTGAATTAATCGGACTCTAGTCTTATTTCGCCATACTAATACTGGTGAACGCGACATTAAATCCGAATTAACACGGTGTGAGCAAACAACCCTATCATCTCTAGTAGAAATATCTCTAATCAAGTCTTCAAACTGCTTAAAAGTCAGATTAGGCTCTCCTAGGGCATGAGCCAAATCTAAGATTGGACTATCTTCACTTTGCCTATGTACTCGAGATAGATAAATTTTTTCATGGTCTGCAAGATTATCAAAAATCATTTCACCTGATTGAACCACAGGTGGAAGTTGCGCTGGATCTCCAAACAATATTAATGTGCTAAAAATTTCTGATAAATCTTTCAGCTGTTGATCATCAAGCATTGAAGCCTCGTCAACAAAAGCTATATCGAGAGGGTCTTCTCTACGTTTCCATCCCTTTATAAAGTCAGACCCCTTTAATCCAATGCTAGCGAGAGATGCTGGCACTGATTTATTCGTTAAATAAAATTCATAAGCTTTATCTAAAGTTGTACTACTGACACCTTCAATGACAGGTTTTTTTCCTGTCCCAACAAGCCACTCCGCAATTTTTTCAAACTCAGGGTCATAAAGTGGAGTATATAAAATTCTATGAATCGTTGTGGCTGGTACACCGTTATTTCGAAGCACACTCGCCGCTTTATTCGTTGGAGCAAGTATAGAAAGGCTTCTGGATTCTGAGTCAACCGCTCGAGAATAATCCGCAGAAATTACCGATACACCACTATCTCTAACAGATTTTACCAAGTCTGACAGAAGTAAAGTTTTTCCTGACCCTGCTCTTCCAATAATAGAAATTAAAGTATTCTTTTTTTCAAATGTTTCTTTAAGTAATTTTTTTTCTTTTAAATCAACACCTACTTTAAGTAGTAACTCTGTAACGATTACATTAGCATGAATTTGATCAGGAGAGTACTCTACAAAGTTTATATTATTTTCCATATACGTATCGTAGAAGGCTATTCATAAGAACTCTAGACTTTTAGATTAATAAAAGCACAACTATCCAAAATATAAATTAATTTCATCCAAACTGCATACTTTATTTAATAAAAGTCAAAAAGAGTTAGTAGACAAATTCTTATTTTAAAGTACAACAAAATAAAATTTGAGCTTATATAGTAAGGAGAGTTTAGAGTGACTATTCACATTGGTGCGACAATTGAAGATATAGCAGAAACTGTTCTACTTCCAGGTGACCCATACCGCGCAAAATGGGCCGCAGAAACTTTCCTTGATAACCCCAAGCTGGTAAATGAGGTCAGAGGTATGCTCGGCTACACAGGTACTTGGAAAGGTAATAGGGTAACCATACAAGGATCTGGTATGGGCATGCCATCTCTTTCTATTTATGTGAATGAACTAATCAAAGAGTATAATGCCACAACACTAATCAGAATTGGTTCCACAGGAGCAATGCAAGAAAATATTGATCTGAGAGATATAATATTAGCAATTACCGCCTCAACAGTATCTAATCCCTCAGCTAGTATCTTTAAGGATTTCAACTTCTCTCCAGTAGCAAACTGGGACCTCCTTAGCAAAGCCTCTAAAATAACCCAAACAAAGAAAATTAAAACACATATAGGGGGTGTATATTCCTCAGATACATTTTATGACGAGCGGCCTGATTTAACAAAAGAAATGATCAGACACGGTGTTCTAGCCGTCGAAATGGAAACTGCGGAACTATATACTTTAGCAGCAAGATACGGATGTAAGGCATTATCTATATTAACCGCCTCAGATCACCTGATAACGAAACAAGAACTAGCGGCCGAAGAAAGAGAGAAAAGCTTTTCATCAATGGTAGAGATAGCTTTAGAAACAGCATTCGAGGCTTAAGCTAAGACTTTATCCTATAACCCGTCTTAAATATCCATGTGATCACACCGATACAGCAACATGTAAATGTAGCGATAGCCATTAAGCTTAAACCAATACCGACATCTGCTGTACCAAAAAAAGACCATCTAAAACCTGAAATTAAATAAAATATCGGGTTAAACATCGAAATTGATTGCCAAATTGGTGGTAGCATAGAAATCGAATAAAAGCTTCCACCAAGAAATACTAATGGAGTGAGAACTAATAAGGGTATCATTTGAACTTGATCAAAGTTCTTAGCCCAGACCCCAATAATAAACCCAAACAAGCTGAAACTCACACACGTGAGTACTAAAAACACTATCATAAAAAATGGATGCAATATTTTTAAATCAACAAATAAATGTGCTGTAATTAATACCACTATCCCAATCATTAAAGACTTTGTTACAGCCGCTCCAACATAACCCAAAATAATTTCAAAAGAGTTAATAGGTGCAGATAATATTTCAAAAATTGTTCCGACAAATTTAGGTAGATATATTCCAAAACTAGCAAACGAAGTGCTTTGTGTCATAATATTTAACATTATAAGGCCAGGAACGATGAAAGCTCCATAACTAACATCATCAATGGTACCTATTTTACTCCCAATAGCTGTCCCAAAGACAACAAAATATAACGATGTGGATACTATTGGTGAAATGAAGCTCTGAAAAAAGGTTCGAAAAAACCGTGTCATTTCATAGATATATATAGCTCTAATTCCTGAAAAATTCATTTCTTTTCCTCGAGTAAGTTAGTAAAGATATCTTCTAAAGAGGACTGTCGGGTTGAGACATCTTTAAGTATCAATCCTGCCTTAGAAATATCATTTAAAAGTTTTGTTATACCGGTTCGGTTAGCACTCGTATCATAGCTATACAGAAGTGCTGTTTTTTGTTCAGTAAGACTAAGTTTATAAGAGTCTAATGACTCAGGAATAGCTAGAACAGGATCATGTAACTCAATTATTAATTCCTTTTTTCCCATTTTCTTAATGAGCGTTTTTTTATCACTCAGTAGTAATATTTTTCCCTTATTCATTACCCCCACCCTATCTGCTATTGCCTCAGCCTCTTCTATATAGTGGGTAGTAAGAATAACCGTGACCCCAGACTTACGAAGCGAATTAACAAGTGCCCACATATCTTTTCTAAGCTCAACATCAACTCCGGCTGTTGGCTCATCTAAAAAAAGTATTCTAGGTTCATGGCTAAGGGCTTTAGCTATCAAAACTCTGCGTTTCATACCACCAGATAAAGTCATTATTGGAGAATCTCGTTTGTCCCAAAGGGATAGTTTTTCAAGTACATCTCTTAAGTAATTTTCGTTTTTTGGTTTTCCAAACAGGCCTCGAGAAAACCTTAAGGTATTTAGGACCGTCTCAAATGAATCTAGAACTAATTCTTGAGGAACAAGCCCAATCAATTTCCTTGCCTGCCGGTAACTTTTTATTGCGTCGAATCCATCAACGAAAATTTCTCCAGAAGACGGAGTAACGATTCCACAAATTGTAGAAATTAATGTTGTTTTCCCAGCACCATTAGGGCCTAGTAAAGCTAGGATTTCACCTGCAGAAATTTCTAAAGAAACATCATCCAGCGCAGTGAGTTCAGAGTTATAAGTTTTTGATAGATTTTTTACTATTACTATAGGGCTCAAAATTGATTTCTTTCTGCTATTTACGTATTATCTTCTTAAGGTTTATGTGCAAAATAACCAATACTCCAATAAACCCAAGTATAGTCATATTTTGTTCTCTAAATGAGCATACCTCTTATTTATAAACTTAGTACAATTATTAGTAATAAGTTCTGAAACTTCTTCGAGAAAAATCTGATAAAATCTATACATACAATCTTGGTTAGAAGTGCATAACATTATCCATTTGGCACCAGAAGATGACAAAAGTAGTTTACCACCTTAAAAAATAGTACGGAAAAGCTGGGTTAGTGTAATTTCTTTGAAACCTCTGTTATCGAGTTCTCAAGAAACGTTTCTTGATCGGCCTCTTTAGAGTGATTTTGTATCACCTCTGCTGCAACGCCTATGGCAACTGATATTGCCGTATCCCTAATTTCTAAAATCGCGGCAGTCTCTGCTGATTCTAATTGCTCTACTGCTGCCTGCGTTCTTCTTTCTATCGATATTTCTAAATCTTTTTGTGCTTGTACCGCCACAGCTTTGGCTTCTTCCTTGGCATTTTTTATTATTCTTTCAGCCTGCTCGGAAATTTCTTTCTGTTTTCTTTCATAAGTTGCCAATAGAGTTTGAGCCTCTTCACGAAGGTTTTTAGCCTCATCTAGTTCTGTACGAATTCCTTCCGCCCTTTTATCTAAAAGCCCGGCTAAGAGGTTAGGTACTTTTAAATATAAAAGAATACCAATAAATAATATAAAACTCAGAGAGACTATAAAGTTAGTATTTTTCAATGAGAAAAAGACATCTCCTGCTGCATAAGAACTTAAAGGATATAATGTGAACGCAACTATAAAGAAAAAGCTTCTCATAATATCACTCCGTTACTTTCTGGTTCACTGATTTAATTATTAACTTTTCATCAATGGGTCCTGGGGAAACTTTTGCAACAATATCAATTGCAATTTCGTTAGCAACATCAAGAATACTACTTGTAGCTTTAGCCTTAATGTCGTTGAGCTTCTGTTCACTTTCTTTAGCACGATCTGCAATTTGTAAATCTGCATCTGCTATCTTTTTAGCTAACTCAGCTTTCATTTCGAGCTTGGTGTCATTGATTATAGTATTAGCTTCGATTCTAGCATCAGCTAAAGCTTTATTATATGCCGTTTCGGCATCTTCAGCCATCTGCTTCAATTCTTCTGCTCGAGCAATATCATGTTCAATAGTATCCTGTCTGTCTGACAAGACTGCACCAATTCGAGGCAAAGCAATTTTCGAAAGAATGAAATATATAGCAACTATTGTAACGAATAACCAAAACATTTGATTTGGAAACGTAGTAAAGTCTAGTTGAGGCATGCCTGGTTCGACTGGTACATCACTTGGTGTTTTTGCCATATATTTGTCCCTCGAAAATTTTATCTAAATCAAATAATAAAAATTATTAATTTTTACTTTAGACTAAATTTATATCAATCTTTAGACAGCAAACATTAGTAAAAGTGCTACTAAGAATGAGAAAATTCCTAGAGCTTCAGCAAATGCAATACCAATAAACATTGTCGCTGTCTGTCCTGCGGCTGCTGACGGGTTTCTAAGTGCACCAGATAGGAAGTTTCCTACCACATGTCCAACACCAACGGCGGCGCCACCCATACCAGTACAGGCAAGCCCTGCCCCTATGTACGCTCCCATTTGTACGATATCACCTTCCATATTAAGTCTCCTTTTGTTAAAATAGTTTTAATTAATGATAATTTAATGATGTGGATGAAGTGCGTCCTTTAAATAAACACAAGTCAAAATGGCAAAAACATAAGCTTGAATAAATGCCACTAAAACCTCCAAGGCGTAAATTGCTGTAATAGCAATCACTGAGAAAGGTGATATAACGGCGATAGCAGCAAAAGCAGCAAAAACTTTTATAACAGCATGACCTGCCATCATGTTACCTGCAAGTCTTATAGAGTGGCTTAATGGTCTTACAAAATAAGAAATTACTTCAATAAGAGCCAGTATGGGCCTTAGTATCAACGGCGCTGAACTGATCCAGAAAACACTTAAAAATCCGAAACCATGTTTTATAAAACCTAAAATAGTCACGAAAAGAAAAACACCCATCGCGAGTACAGCAGTAACTGCAATATGTGAAGTGGTAGTAAATGCTCCGGGAAGCAACCCTAGGAAGTTTGAAAATACAATAAACAGGAACAGTGTCATAATTAGTGGAAAATACTTTACACCGTCTTTACCACTTACGTCTTCCACCATTTTAAAAATGAACCCATAAGCAAGTTCGCCAATTGATTGAATACGACTGGGAATCAAAGCTCTACGAGAGGTTCCTAAAACTAACAAAAGAAAAATACACAAAACTGTTAACCCCATCCATAGAGTAACATTAGTAACAGTAAACGTTCCCACGGGCCCATCTCCGAATAGAGGCGTAACCCTAAACTGGTCCATAGGATGAAAAACTAAGCCGCCCTCGTCCGCTCCGCTAGTCTGTTCCGTCAAAGTTATTTTCCTTTTTCTTTGCACTATTAGTGTGCTTGACTTGTTCCGCCCCAATTTCTTTAGCGGTCTTTAACATTACGTTTATTCCTGCCGCCATCCCGAGCAATATAAACAGTATCATGAACAGTGGTTTCGAATTAAATAAATAATCTAAACCAAAGCCTATTCCAAACCCAATAGCTAACCCTGCCACTAGTTCTATAACCATTCTCCAGGCAAAATGAGCCTGGGAGTAATGGTCATCCAAAAGGGGTTCTTCTACTTTATTCCTCTTCAACGCAATCAATCTTTTGGACAACACTTCTATCTCAGATTTTTTATCGCTTTCAGTCATAGTAGTATAACTTCTTTCGGTTGACCTTTGATAATTGTGAGCGCCACAAAAGTCAATTCTAAATTAAATACAAAAATTTATATTAAGGCATTGATTATATTATGTTTTATCTATCTTTTTTCTTGATGAGACAGCAAGTCGCATTTTAAAAGTAGTATTTTTAATTCAACCATATGGTTGAGCAATAAAGCGATTAAGATGAAATCAGATAAATCCAAACACTTAGATCTAATATTTGCCGCACTGTCAGACAAAACTAGACGGAGAATATTAATGCTCCTATTAGAGGATGACATGTCGGTTACAGATATAGCGGACCCATTTGACACTTCTCTTGCATCAATCTCTAAACATTTGATAATACTTGAAAAGGCGGGGCTAATTTTGAGAGAACGAAAAGGGCGAATAAGTTGGTGTAAGATTTCGCCAGATGCTCTAAGGGACGCCGTCATTTGGATAGAAAGTTTTGGACAATTAGATCCATTTAATTTAGATGCACTAGAGGAATTTATTTCTCTAAACTTAAAAAAAGATATTTGATAACTATTTATAGGTTAATATACTTATTAATCTCTAGTAAGTTTATTCTCTCAATAACAGCAACAACGAGACTATTATTAAAAGTAGTCCTATTAACACAAGGGGCGTTGGGGGTGGGTTTCCAAGTATTAACTCCCACAATACAACCCAACTTGGGATTAGGTAAGTGTAAGCCATAACTTTTGAAGATGGTAAAACCATAGTGGAGTGGTGGATCAAAAGGTTAGTTACAGCAGATGCAAATATCGCTAGATAAAGCAAGCACACCCAAAATACAAATGGTAGATTAACCCAAGATATAGAAACTATATCTTTCCAAAAAACTAAAAACAAAAGTAATGTACCCGCTAGCAGAGTACCAGCTGTGAACACCAGTGGTGTTTCACCTCGGTTTAGTTTTCTGACTAATGGGGTATAAATTGCATGGAAAATACACGCAACAACAAATATTAGCTCACCAGTGCCTATATTAAATTTTATGAGTGAACCAATATCAGCCCTAAATATCGTCCAGATAGCTCCTATTGCACCAATAAATAGGGCGAAAGCAATACGAGTGTTAATAAATTGCTTAAGCAGAAAATAACCTGCTACCGCTGAAAACAGTGGCGTTAAGGTAAATACAGCAGACGTACTAACTGGTGGCGCTGTTTTAAGAGCCTCGAACATCAAGACAAAATAGGTGATGAACACCCCACCTAGTACAAAATATCGCCAAGTAGATTTAAACGCAGTACGAGGAATTCCCTCTCTTAAAGCTGCTATGGACCCTATTATACAGAATGCAATCAAAAAGCGCACAGCTGTTAAAGCACCTGGCGACACCTGGTTGGCGATAATAGACCCCAGAGAGAAAGAACCCGCCACTATCACAGAGAACAACAGCATAGATAAGTGCCCGAAATAGTGAGGTTTAGATATTATTTTAGTGATATTTATCTCCCATTTATAATTTAGAAAACTTTTATTTGGTTGATTACCATGCCTTTGATCAGTGCATTAAAAATATAACAATAGGTTACTTACCAATAAAGCGTAAAAAAAATTATTAGTAGTAAAAAAAATTGTAATAAAATACTCTTGCTTGACACGTTAGTTTTATGAGTTTATCCACAATTTAATTTTGAAGCTTTATTCTTCTGGTCTTTGCTACACGCAGAGATCGTCCTCCACCAGCGTTGTACGCCCGTGGGGGCGTTCGTCGTTACAAAAATCTCTAAGCCCAGGGATTGATATTTTAGGAGGGGCCACTGATGTTTGAAAATCTTTCAGAACGCCTCACCGGAGTCTTTGGAAAGCTCACTAAGCAAGGCACATTAACAGATGATGATGTGAGCACCGCTCTACGAGAAGTTAGAATTGCTCTACTTGAAGCTGACGTATCTTTGCAAGTAGCAAGGGACTTTGTTGCGGCAGTGTCGGAAAAGGCAAAAGGTCAGAACGTAGTTAAATCGGTTACACCAGGCCAACAAGTTATAAAAATTGTTCATGACGAGTTAAAACATTTCTTAGCGGGTGACAAAAGTGAAGAATCAGACAAGTTAAAGATTGATAATCCACCAGCCCCAATTTTGATGGTTGGATTGCAAGGCTCTGGTAAAACAACAACTACTGCTAAGCTTGCAAAAAGGCTTTCTGAACGAAATAAAAAACGCGTACTAATGGCCTCATTAGATGTCAACCGCCCAGCAGCAATGGAACAGTTAGCTATACTTGGCTTGCAAATTGGTGTAGACACTCTACCTATCGTTGTTGGAGAACGCCCTGTAGACATTGCGCGAAGAGCAAAACAGCAAGCCACTCTAGGTGGTTACGACGTTTTCATGCTTGACACCGCAGGCAGGCTTCATATTGATGAAATTTTGATGCACGAAGTAGAAGCTGTTCGTGATATCACTAATCCTCGTGAAATATTACTCGTAGTGGACGGTTTAACAGGTCAGGATGCCGTAAACGTTGCTAAAGAGTTCGATGAAAAAGTTGGTGTTTCAGGCGTTGTTCTAACAAGAATGGACGGTGACGGAAGAGGCGGAGCGGCATTATCTATGCGGGCGATTACAGGTAAGCCCATAAAGTTTGTGGGTTTAGGCGAAAAAATGGAAGCCCTAGAAACTTTTGAGCCTGAGCGGATTGCCGGTAGAATACTTGGAATGGGCGATATTGTTTCTTTGGTAGAGAAAGCTCAAGACACGATAGAAGCTGATCAAGCTGAAAAAATGATGAAGCGGTTTAAAAAAGGTCAATTCAATATGAACGACTTAAAATCGCAACTTGAACAAATGATGAAAATGGGCGGGATGGAAGGTGTTATGGGTATGATCCCAGGCATGAAAAAAATGGCCTCTCAGGCAAAAGGTGCGGGGTTTGACGATAAAATGTTAAAGCAACAAATAGCGCTAATTCAGTCAATGACAAAACGTGAGAAAGCAAATCCACAGATCCTCCAAGCATCACGAAAAAAACGCATAGCTGCTGGGTCTGGTCTAGATGTGCCAGACCTTAACAAGCTGCTAAAAATGCATCGCCAAATGTCTGACATGATGAAGAAAATGGGAAAAGGTGGTATGCTAAAGCAAGCAATGAAAGGTATGTTTGGAAAGGGTGCTTTACCTTCAGATATTCCAAACCTTGATAAAAATAGTCTTGAAGAAGCTACTAAAAAACTTAGTGGTGGAAATACTTTCCCAAGCCTTGGTGGAGGGTTTGGGCTTCCCCCAGGCTTATCTGGATTTGGTAAAAAAAATAAATAGATTTCAAAAGTAAAGAGAAAATTATGAATAATAAAAATACGCAAGCACATGAATTACTTAAGGAACATCGGGAAAGTATTGACCGTCTTGATGCAATATTAATTTATACTCTTGGGGAGCGTTTCAAACAAACACAAATGGTAGGGAAACTGAAAGCTGAGTATAGTTTACCACCTGCTGATCCTGCACGTGAAGAGATCCAGATAGCTCGTTTAGGAAAATTAGCAGAGGATGCAAATTTAAACCCAGAGTTCGCAGAAAAGTTTTTAAAATTTATAATTAAAGAAGTAATTCAAAATCATAATAAACATCAATCTTAATCATTTTAACAAAATAAACCCAAGGAGAAATAAATAATGGCAATGAAAATTAGGTTAGCACGTGGCGGCTCAAAAAAACGTCCCTTTTACCGTATAGTGGCAGCTGATAGCCGAATGCCTCGGGATGGACGCTATATTGAAAGATTGGGAACCTATAACCCACTTTTAGCAAAAGACAGTGAAGAGCGGGTAAAAATGAATATGGAGCGAATTCAATATTGGTTAGGAGAAGGAGCCCAGCCGACTGATAGAATTAGCAGAATGCTCGAAGCTGCTGGTATCCTTGAAAAGAAATTGCGAACTAATCTGAAGAAAGGTGAACCTGGCCAAAAAGCTAAAGATCGCGTAGAGCAAAAGGCTGCCAAGTTAGCCGAAGCAGAGGCAGCACCAGAAGCTCCAGCAGAAGTCGTAGCCGAAGCCCCGGCAGAAGCAGAGGCAGCACCAGAAGCTCCAGCAGAAGACGAAAAGTAGTTTAGTTTAAATAAAATAAGTCATCGAGGTAAAAAATGTCTGAAATCTCTTTTTATCTAAAAGATATTCTAGGAGCTTCAACCTCGATGACAGTACCAGGAATAAAGAAGCATTTAGTATTACAAACTAAAATGAAATGATACGCCGTACAATTATATTATTATTTTGCGGGTTAGCATTTATAGCTGGAATTAAAGTTGAAAGATCGATGCACCAGAGTCGCTGTACAGAAGCTGGGGGCATTATACAAGATCGTGCTCTATGCATGGAGATAAAAAAGTAATGGAAGCTAACTGGGTTATCGTGGGTGCTATTTCTGGTTCATTTGGAACAAGAGGTGAAGTCCGAGTAAAATCCTTTTGTACTAACCCAAGAGACATTGAAGCATATTCACCTCTTAATGCAGACAATAATAAAACATACACGTTGAAAATAAAAAAGGTAACAAAAGACTCATTAGTAGCAAATATTTCAGGTGTAACGAATAAAGAAGATGCAGATTCTCTTAAGGGACTTAAGCTCTATGCCAATAGAGATAACTTTCCTAATCTTTTAAATGATGAATTTTATTATTCTGATCTAATCGGGCTAACAGCGTTAGATCCTAATAGTCAAAAAATCGGTACAGTATCTGCAATTTTAAATCATGGGGCAAGTGACATCATAGAAATTAGGACGTTAAAAAGTGACAAATTTCTTTTACCGTTCACTAAGGATTCTGTGCCAACTATCGATCTATTAAAAAAGGTGATTATAGTAAATTTACCGTCAGAAGTAGGGGATAAACGATGAAATCTCCAGGGAAGTCCTACGGTAAATTATCAATTAAACCATCTTCAATTCCAAGAGAATTGATTAAAGTTGGTAATACCAATCACAATGCATGGATTGCTAAAGTAATCACCCTTTTTCCAGAAATCTTTCCTGGGGCCTTGAGTTCATCTTTGGTTGGAAAAGCTCTTCAAGACGGGCTTTGGGGACTGGAGACAGTAGATCTAAGAAGATTCGGAGAAGGTAAACATCGGAATGTTGATGACACTCCGTACGGTGGTGGACCAGGTATGATATTACGCGCTGATATTATGGAAAAAGCAATAGAAAGCGCAATGTCAGAAGTACCAAAAAATAGGAAACACTGGCCTTTAGTTTACCTTTCCCCTCGTGGTGAAAGGTTTTCTCAATCAAAGGCTAAAGAGTGGGCGCAGGGTGCAGGAATAACATTAATTTGTGGCCGCTTTGAAGGTTTAGATCAAAGAATTATAGACCATTTCAGTATAGAAGAAATATCACTTGGAGATTTCATACTCACTGGCGGTGAGTTAGCAGCCCAGGCCTTGATTGATTCGACAGTTCGGCTTATACCCTCGGTCGTTGGGAATCAGGAATCGATTATTGAAGAAAGTTTTCAAAACGACTTGCTAGAGTATTCTCAATATACTAGACCATCCATCTGGCAAGGTTATGATATTCCAGAAATTCTTCTCTCTGGAGATCATGCCAAAATAAAGAGCTGGCGGAAAGAACAAGCTGAAAGGCTTACTAAAGAAAAGCGACCTGACCTCTGGCGGGCTTATTGTTTAAAAAATAATAGGGATCCGGGCGAAGACCAAGAGCTCTAAGGTGCATTATAACTTCGTAGAAAAACTACGAGCATTTTTAAAAGGAAGAGTCTAATGGACTTAATACAAAAAATAGATGCGGACCAAATAGCGGCGCTTGAAAACAAACTTCCCGACTTTAAAGCTGGCGATACGATTCGCGTGGGATATAAAGTGACAGAGGGAACTAGATCTCGTATCCAAAATTATGAAGGTGTATGCATTGCCAGAAATAATGGAAAAGGCATAGCCGGTTCTTTTACAGTTAGAAAAATATCATTTGGAGAGGGAGTAGAACGTGTTTTTCCACTTCACTCAACAAACATTGATAGCTTGACTGTCATAAGAAGAGGACGCGTCAGAAGAGCTAAACTATACTATCTAAGATCAAGAAGAGGTAAATCTGCACGAATTTCAGAAGATACAAATTATAAACCTGCCAGTAACAATAAAACTTAAAGGAATTTGATCATGAAAAAAGATACACATCCAGACTATCACATGATTAATGTCAAAATGACAAATGGTGATATAATCAAAATGAAATCAACCTGGGGAGCCGAGGGAGATCAGCTCTCGTTGGATATTGATCCGTCGGCGCATCCTGCTTGGACAGGGGGAAATCAAAAGCTTTTAGATACTGGTGGTAGAGTATCTAAATTCAAATCCAAATACGATGGTTTAGGATTTTAATAAATACTAATAAAAGTAAGAAAAAAGAGTCTACAAAATGTGGGCTCTTTTTTTATTAGGGTCCTTTAAAATTGAGTTAACTCAAAGCATAGTAAAGATTTACAAAGAAATCTTTGATGGAAGAGAACTAAAATGATTGATCTTTACACTTGGGGAACACCGAACGGTAGAAAAGTTTCTATCCTGCTGGAAGAATTAAAGTTAGACTATCAAGTAGTTCCAATAGATATTAGCAATAAAGAACAATTTACTTCAAATTTCTTAACACTAAGTCCAAATAATAAAATACCAGCAATTTTTGATCATGATACTGGAATAAGTTTAATGGAATCTGGAGCTATCATGATTTATTTAGCTGAAAAATCCAACCAACTACTGCCAAAAGACTTAGAAAAACGTATCAAAGTTATTGAGTGGCTAATGTGGCAAAAAGCCGGATTTGGTCCAATGTTAGGGCAAGCACATCATTTTTTACACTACAACAAAGGTAAGGCGCCCTATGCAGAGGAACGTTACCGAGCAGAAGCTAAAAGGCTCTATAGTGTATTAGACAAGCATCTCTCCAAGTCCCCATTCATAGTTGAAGAATACTCAATTGCTGACATTGCAATTTGGCCGTGGGTGTCACGATATGAATGGCAAGAAATAAATTTGTCAGAATTTCCTAACGTCAGGTCTTGGTACAAGAAAATTTTAGCTAGAGAACCCGTTCAGAAGGGCTATAATATCCCAGCACAGCTTTCTAATATTCCCATTGGTTAAAGAATATAAGCTATAATGATTTTATTATAGACTTAATATCCAAGTCTCCATTAACGTTTAATATTTTTTGTCTAAGTTTTTTCATACCATCCAGCCATTTTAGATAATCAGTTGCTTTGTTCAAAAAGTATTTCTCTACTTCAGGGTGAGGTAAGATAAGGAATTCTTCCTTTAAGACACCTGAAATTACTATTTTTGCAACTTCCTCTGGAGTCATGACCTTTCCTAGTTCACGTTTAACCTGACTATCAAACTGTCCCAGCATCGGAGTCAAAACATACTGAGGACAAACAACTGAAACTCTTATTCCGTCGTCACCGTGAGTAATAGACAAAGACTCCGCAAATCCTAAAGCTGCATGTTTTGACGTTGAATAGGCTGAATTTCCAATTTGACTCAATAATCCAGCTGCAGAAATAATTTGCAAAAAATATCCTTTCTGGCGATTAATCATACATGGAAGACAAGCACGTGCCGCATAGACATGTGCCATAACATTGACCTCCCAAGAACTTTGCCAGTCCACATTTCTCGTAGAAGTTGCATCCCCAAGTTCTTCAAAAAGAACCCCTGCATTCGAACAGAAAATATCTATTTTATTAAACTTATCAGTTACACCTTTAACAAGATCAATAATACTTTTCTCTATTCTAACATCACAAAAAACTCCAAAGCCACCAACCTCTTTGGCCAACTCAACAGCACTTTCAAGATTCAGATCAGCAATTATTACAGTTGCGCCTTCGCTACTAAACTGCCTAACCAAGGCCTTACCAATTCCACTAGCTCCGCCAGTTACAACTATTATTGATTTATTTAGCTTCATAACTTAATTTATTTCAGTTAGTGCTACCAGGATAGAGACACATTACATACTAGATTATTAGGGCAAAGAAATAAATGTCAATTTTAAAAACTAAAAACGTTGCGATTATAGGTGCCAGTGGAGCAATAGGAAAAGCACTAGTGGAAAGTTTATCTCAAAATAGTGTTACCGAAAATATCTTTGCTTTCTCAAGAAAAAAAGTTTTTTTTAATTCAAAAAAAGTACAAACTCATTTCATAGATTTTGTAGACGAGGATAGTATATCTAGAGCGTCTAGTTGCATTCCAAAGCTCATAGGCCTTGATCTTATGATTGTAGCAACCGGCATACTACACGATGTTAATTTATTTCCAGAGAAGTCACTTAAAGATCTATCCACTGAAAAATTTCAAAAACTATTTCTAATTAATACAATTGGTCCAGCCCTCGTTGCTAAACATTTTCTTCCATTACTACGGAGGGAGACACGAGCTATTTCGGCGACACTTTCTGCACGAGTTGGTAGTGTCTCCGATAACCAGCTTGGAGGCTGGTATGCATATCGGTCCTCTAAAGCAGCTTTAAACATTATCATTAAAAACTCCGCCATAGAAACATCGAGAAGGAATAATAACTCAATAGTGGTTGGCATGCACCCTGGAACCGTTGCAAGTGACCTATCAAAACCTTTTCAAAAAGGCGTGCCACCTGGAAAATTATTCACTCCAGAATTAGCTGCCTCTAAATTGCTAAAAGTCATCAGCACCTTAAGAGCTAAAGATACCGGGAAGTGCTTTGCTTGGGATGGAAAAGAGATACTTCCATAGAAAAAGTAATAATAAATAGCCTTTCTGGCTCTTTAAGTTAGTATATAAAAAAGAAAATTAAACCAATATTAATGGCTAATTGGAGAAAAAATTATGAATTGTGTGTTTGTTCAAATTCGTTGTAAACCAGGAAAAAGTCTAAAAGTGGTTAAAGCAATAACCCTCAAAGAGATTCACTCCGAGTTATACTCAACAAGTGGTGATTTTGATCTTTTTTTAAAACTTTATATCCCAGAAAATGTAGACATTAGCACTTACATTAATGACAACCTATTAAGTATAAAGGGTATCAAGCGCACCCTTACAACTTTAACTTTTAAAGCTTTCTAAAAATAAATTTATAATATTTACGAATATTTAATAATATGCGAATAATAGTATATTACCCTATAAATTAAAGGTGCGTGGTTATTACAATGAAAATAGTTTTAAAAGTTGGTGGGGCACGAGCCGATTGGTGGAAAGATCATATGGCAGGATTACTTCCCGAATATGAAGTTATACTAGCCGAAGAAGTTGTTGATAAAGACATAATTGATTTTGCTGTTGTCTGGCTTCCAGAACCAGGTTGGTTAAAGTCATTTCCTAATCTAAAGTGTATTTTTTCAATTGGTTCTGGAATTGATCACATTTTAAAAGATAAAGAGCTTCCTCAACATTTACCAATAGTACGCCTAACAGGAACAGATTTAAGCACAAGAATGCGGGAATATGTTGTTTTACATGTGTTAAGATTGCATAGGAGGTTGCCTGAGGTAGAAGAATCTCAAAAGACTGAGGAGTGGAATCAAATCATTGAGCCTCCAGCAAATAATAGAACGGTAGGCATAATGGGATTAGGGAATCTAGGGGCAGACTGTGCTCAAATTCTGTCAAAAATAGGCTTTAATGTTCTGGGTTGGGCTAAAAGTAAAAAGTCACTCGAAGGAGTTGAGAGCTTTGTTGGAAATTCAGGCTTTGATACTTTTCTAAGTAAATCTGACATTGTCGTGTGCATGCTACCGTTAACTCCAGAAACCACAGACATAATGAATGCATCTTTTTTTAAAAAAATGAAAAATGGAGCCAGTATTATTAATGTGGCTAGGGGACCTCATCTAAATGAAGAAGACTTACTAGTAGCAATTAAAAGTAAGAAAATTCGTTCCGCTACACTGGATGTTTTTAATAATGAACCTTTAGAAAAAGGACACCCCTTCTGGAAGCATCCAAATGTACTAGTGACGCCGCATATCGCTAGCCTCATCGATCCAGTCGCAGGTGGGAAAGCTATTGCCGACAACATAAAGAATTTTGTTTTGGGAAATACTATTAATGAGTTAATACCACCCGGAAAAAATTACTAAAATTAATTTCTATGCTCGTGGAACATTACTCATACCTTGAGCTGTCTCAGTAAAGTCATGTAAACCCTCGGAAACTGCGCCCGACGATGGGCTGTTCTTATCACTTATTCCAAAAGTTTTTCCTTTTTTGTTATCTCTGTAAACGCCACTAGGACAAGAGTAGAGCTTTGGAAATACTAAATTTTGAGCAACATTAATCTTAAAGTGCCTACTAAGTTGGTTTATGGTTTCCTCACCAAGGTTAGGGTCCACTGTAATAAGATCTGTCTCATTCACATCTATTCTTGGTAAATTAAAGGCATCCTCTAAGGATAGCCCGTAATCAATCAAAAACGCAGTTAATTCCATGGTACATGGTACAATGTGGTTAGCTCCAGACGCACCCACAGCAAATTTTGCTTCACCATTTTTTACGCATATTGTCGGACACATATTCGACGAATTTATTCTTTTTCCACCAGCCATAGACGTAGGGTATCCTGGTCTAGGGTCAAAATATGACACCGAATTATTCATTAATACACCAGTTCTAGGTAGAACAACTTTTGACCCAAAGCGATTGAGCAACGTATACGTTAATGAGACCATATTACCTTCAGAGTCGACGGTACTCATATGAGAGGTGCAACCGTAATTAATAGTTCTTCCAAGTTTCTCTTTATGACTTTTAAAAGCTTTATTTAAGCCCTTAGCGTAGGCAATGTAAGTATTAGCTCCAAACGGATCACTATAATTTAAGTTTTCCTCTACATACTCGAGAGCTTCATTTAAACGTTGACCTCCGCTTGTTACACCTGGTGTATATAAATCATGTCCACGGTGTTTTCCTCTTAGAGGTTCACTTTCTAATGGGATATAATTGTGTAAGTCTTCCAAAGTGATACGACTACCGCCTTCATTTAAATCAGTGACTAACTCATTCGCTATGCTTCCCCTATAAAATTCATCAGGACCATTTTCTGCTAGAGATCGTAGAGTTTTTTTAAGATTTCCGAGCTTTAAAACCTGTTCAGGTTGAGGGGGAAAACCAAAAGGAAGGTAAACATCTGACGAAGCTTTAAATTTTGAAAGCTCAGCTGCCGTTAAGGAGATCTGCAGATTTGTGAACCAGTCAACTGGAAGGCCCTGCTCTGCTAATTCTATAGCTGACTTTAAAACATTATCGAACCCAAGCTTTCCATATTTCTGTTGAGCATCAGATAGACCAGCGACCGCACCAGGCACTGTTATAGATCTATATCCATCAACATTTTGGTTATTAACAACCCCTGGAAACCCCATTATCGATTCAGGCACCTTAGGATCTAAAGGATAATCGTCAAATGAAATTTCAGATGGTAAAGTTCCTTGGAAATCAATAGCTACCGCTCTTTTCTCTTTCGCAAGCCAAATTACGATATAGCCACTGCCTCCCAAACCACACATCCATGGCTCCACGGCGTTCAGAGCAAAAGCGCAAGAAACAGCTGCATCTATAGCATTGCCACCTCTTGCCAATGTGTCAGCGCCAGCAGCAGACGCGCGCCAGTTTTGAGAAGCAACTACTCCTCCGTCAGATTCTACAGCATTCTTTCGTATGTCCCACTGTTCAACATTTCTATTCATCTTGAATACCTCCCCCTAAACTCTCAAAAAACATTATCAATTCTTAAACAAAAATATTATGTGAGATTTCCTTCTTTTTATTATTTTTAAATTATGCGATGAGTACATTACTTTATTTACGAAAATTTTAGTTTATTCGTATAACTAATACAATTATAATAATTAAGTAATACAGTTAGGAAGTCTCATGAATTACTCTGTTCTAGCTAATATTAACAAATTAAATCTGATGGATTCTAAACCTTCAACATTAGCTATGAAGGTGTACGACGAAATACATAAAGACATTAGAAGCGGAGAACTTCCACCCGAACAACATTTGAAAACAGACCTACTAAAGAGTAAATACCGAACTGGGACTAGTCCTCTGCGTGAAGCGTTAGCAAGACTAGCATCCGAAAGCTTTGTAACAGCCACTGGAAAGTCAGGGTACAAAGTATCCCCAATCTCTACTTATGACTACGAACAATTAATTGGTCTTCGTAGATACCTTGAGGTAAAGGCCTTGAAATCCTCAATGATACTTGGTGACGTTGATTGGGAAGCAGGCATTTTAGTAGCCTATCACAGAATGGCAAACTTAACAAAACAAGAATTAGATAGTGAGCATCTGTATAATGAAAAAAAGGAAGAGTTGCATAGGAATTACCATTTTGCACTACTCGCTTCATGTGAATCTTGGTGGGAGCTAAAAATTATAAGTAATTTAACAAACCATATCGAGCGGTATCGTAGAGTTTTAGATATTACATTAAATACCTCAAGTTCAGAGTATCACGAAGTACAAAATGAGCACCATCTTTTGATGTCAGCCGCAATTGCTAAGAATTTTAAAGAAGCCTCATTTATTTTAGATGAGCATAGAAAGAGAACATATAAATTAATAAGAGAGAAATTAGAAACAGTATAGAAGGTAAAAAAATGAGTTATATATTAAACGAAATGCCTAAGCAGATTAATAAAAAGTTAGTTGAAAAGTGTTCTAAAGCTGAAACCGCTACCATAGGTCATATTCGAAATATGGGTTTTGCTGATCGCAGAATACAAAATGTCCTGAATAATAACTTAACAATCTCAGGAACTGCAGTAACACTAGCCATACCTGGACAGGATTCAACGTTGTTACATCACGTCATTCAATTTCTAAGGCCTGGTGATATTTTATGCATAGATAGATTAGGGGACGATAAACATGCTTGTTTAGGGGGGGGTGTCGCTGCTGCCATAGTCGCTTCTGGATGTGTTGGAGTGATCCTTGATGGCCCATGCACTGACGTACCTGAAATTGAGGAGTACAAACTTCCTGTTTGGTGCAAAGGAACCTCACCAATAACAACTCGCATATATGACAATGGTGGTTCATTTAATGTACCCATATCTGTTGGTGGTGCAGTAATAAACCCAGGAGATTTGGTCCTTGCTGATTTTTCAGGAGTGTTGATAATGAGTCCTTCAGACGCTGAGGCAGATGTAGACTGGGCCCTAGCAAAAATGAGTGTCGAGTTTGACGGTCATAAGAAAATGCTAGCAGGTGAAAAGCTAGGTGTCTTATCTGGTGCTTCTCAAAAAGTGGAAAGTAAGCTTCAATAACTATCTAATTGGAATATCTGGACCTAATAGAAGATTTGGGAGCCATAAACTTATTTGTGGGACATAAGTAATTAATAGAAGTGTGAGCATTAGTGGTATCAAAAATGGAAGGACGGCCATAGTAACTTTTTCAAAGGGAACTTTTCCTACCTCTACCATAATATAAAGACCAATACCCATTGGAGGAGTAGCAATACCAATCAATAACCCCAACTGAATAATGATACCAAAGTGAACCCGGTCAATTCCAAAACTATCTGTTATAGGAAGTAACATCGGAACAAGCATTAGTTTTGCTGGTACTCCTTCGACAACACAACCCACAAGAATAATAAAAACTAACAACATAAGAAGAAATACACTCGAAGAGTCAGTAATAGAAAAAACAGCTTCCCCAATTTTTTGTGGAACTTGTTCAATTGCTAACAACCAACCCATAGCAATCGAAAATCCAATGATTATCATTATAACTGATGTCATTAACATGGTGTCAGTTAACGCGTCCCAAAGCTTTCTGAATGTCAAAGTCTTATAAAATACTCCAAGGATCATAGTGTAAATACATGCAAGCACTCCCGCTTCTGTTGCAGTTACAAAACCACCCAGAATAGATCCTAAAATAATTCCTGGCGCTACTAAGGCCAATATTCCATCAATTCCAGCTTTATGAACCTCCGGGCATGTAGCTCTTTCTTGAGTAGGGAAGTCATGTTTAATCGCTAATATGCGATTAAAAATCATTAGTGATGCGCCTACTATTAGACCAGGCATGAGACCTGCTAAAAACATCCTCTCAACAGACTGTTGTGCCAGAAATGCATATATTACTAGGCCGATTGATGGGGGTATTATGGGCCCTACTACTGCCGAGCAAACGGTTAAGGCTGCGGCAAACTCAGGTTTATAACCACGCTCTTTCATTGCTTTAATTTCAATCGCTCCCAGGCCAGCACAATCAGCCACGGCAGCTCCCGATACACCAGCAAAAATCATTGATGAAAGAACGTTAACTTGCGCCAAACCTGCCCGAAAATGACCAACTAAAGCATTCGCAAAATGGAATATTCGATCAGTCATTCCAACCGTGTTCATTAAGTTACCAGCCATAATAAAAAATGGCACAGCGGCCAATGAAGGCTTATTTACGCCCTCTAATATTTGTTGAGGAATGATATAAAGTGCGTCAGAGAAGTCACTTGTGAGAAAGGTCATCAAGACAGCGGCACCAATTGCCATAGAAACTGGGACATCTAAAAGTATTAAAACAATAAAACCTATAAAAAGAAATGCAAACATCTTTAACCATCATCCTCATAAGTAGAGTTAGTTTGATCTTCTATCCCAACATAGATTTTTAGTATTGTTACTACCGAATTTAATAAAATTAAAAAACAGGATACACCTAGAGGTATAGACAATGTGTACCTCTCTAATTCACCCCAAGGAGTAACGACACCATCTATTACTCCTACTTGACTTGAAAGAATTGTAGGCATCTGAAGTAATATAACTAACATTATCGCTATAATTAAGAGAGGCACCCCTATTTTAGTGACTTTCATCATCGAAGGACCAATTTTAACGACTAAAAAATTAACTGAAATGTCTTTTCCTCTACGGTAAACAACATAAAACCCTATAAAGGACATCCAAACAAAGAATTGCATTGTCCACGGCCAAATCCAATAAAAAGAAATGTTAATTAATCTTAGAAGAATTGTAGCAGCCGTACCAACTAACATTAGACCTAAACATGCGTTCGCAAATATCAGAAATATATCTGATATTCTTTTGAGCTGTAAATCTACTGCCTGGACCGCAAGCTTTAACGGTCCAGGTTCAATTTTTGAATTCATAAAATCATCTCGTTAACTCACCAGCTACCTGGTTGCCATGACAGTCGCTAAGAACCCTTCTGGAAGCTCACCAGCCGCCTCTTTTTTCTTATACCAATCTGCCATAATACTAACAAAAGGTGCCCTATCGATATCAACCATAGTGACGCCTGTAGCTTTCATTCGAACAATCGATTCATCCGCTGCCTTATTCATTACTTCGAAGCTGAATGCACCCGTGTCAGTATAGGCCTTGTTAACAGCAGCTTTTAAATTATCTGGCAGGCTATCATACGATTCTTTATGAACCATAAATCCAATAGATTGATAGTACTCGTCATGTTTAATAATATGTGGTGCGACTTCATAAAATCTCATTGATTCTACAAGTGCAATTGGGCTGTTAACTGCGCTTACGATACCTTTTTGAATTGACTGATATACATCTGTCCAAGCAAGTGTTTTTACATCTGCCCCAATTGTGGTCCAAGTAGCAACCGCATCTTTATTTGGGTGCATCCTTAATTTTAAACCTTTCATATCTGCAAATTCTTTTACATCTCTGGTTGTTACCATCACTCTATATGGACCTCTAAGGATAGCAGTAGGATCGCCAAGGAGCATAACTCCTGCTTCTTGTGCTGCTTTGTCATACCAACCCTTGACCATGTCAGTATTCATAAATCTTACCCAATGATCTCGATCATCAAAAAGAAACGCTGGGCTGGTCCAAGTGATGTCAGGAACCCACTTCTTCATATATGTTGAACCTTCAGCATACATGTGCACGGTGCCAATCTTTAACTGCTCCATCACAGCATTTGTTTTCCCAAGCTGTTCGTTAGGAAACATTTTGATTTTCATTTCACCGTTTGAGTATTGATCAACCAGATCACTAAACTTTTGAAAAACTACGCCTTCAGGACTATCAGGTGGCATTTTATGAGCCATTCGCCACGAAACATCTGCGAATGAACTCGTCAAACTAAATGTTAAGGCTAAACTTAATGTTATAAAAAATGATAAAATTCTGTGCATTTTGAACCTCCATACTTTAATGCTTTAACTATAAAAGTTTACATAAATTTTCGTTTATATATAAATCTTCTAATAAATAGTAATAATATAAATATATTAATAATATATTATTATAAATAACAAGAGAAAACTACTATATAAAAACTCAACTAATTAGGCTTAGATGGTCCATGGGCCTATGAAATTAATTAGATAGTGCTAATTTATGCAGTAACTTCAGTTTTTTCGTGAACAGAAACTTCCTTAATCGGTAGATGAATAAGTGCCGCAAAAACTGCTAACAATACATCTATCAACCAAACAACTGTGTAATCTCCCGAAAGATCAAAGAAATAACCGCCTAGGTAAGCTCCTATAAATGCTCCAATTTGGTGTGAAAACAGTGCTAACCCAAATAAAGTAGCCATAAATTTAGGTCCAAACATTCTTCCAACTAACGCAGCAGTTGGTGGAACAGTAGACAGATACGTAAAACCTAAGGCAGCCGAAAAGGCGATCACTGAAAAACTATCTTTTGAGCTAAACAAAAATAATACTATAATTACTGCTCGTGCCCCATAGATGTACGCTAAGAAGACTTTCATACTACGTTTAGAAATATACCAACCTGCAAATAAGCTACCCAGTATATTAAAAAAACCAATTACTGCTAAAGACCAGCCCGAAACTGTCGGAGCCAAACCACACATTGCTATAACACCCGGCATATGGGTGATTACAAATGCAACATGAAATCCACAGGTAAAAAAACCTACAACTAAGTATATATAACTAGGTGTTTTAAAAGCAAGCTTAAGAGTTTCGATCAAACTCAAAGATGCGGCAACAGTTTTTATTGTTTTTTTTGTGTCAATCTTTTCTGGTAAAGCACGAAGTATCCAACAAAAAGGAAGAATTAATACAAGTAAAATTGCTAGAGCATTAACACTGGTTTGCCATCCATAATTCACTATTATTAATGCGGCGAGCGGTGCAAAAATAAACTGTCCAACAGAACCCCCCGCGTTAATTATTCCAAAAGCATATCCAGCTTTTTCAGGTGGCAACAATTTGTTAACAGCAGACATAACTACTGGTAAGCCCGCTATACCAGCACCTCCCGCAGAAAGGATACCTACAGATAAAGCGAGAGTAAGTGGAGTATCTGAAATTGGTATTAAAAACAACCCAAGTGCAGACAAAGTAATTCCAATTAAGAGTGTTTTTCCTGATCCGAACTTATCAGATATTGCCCCTCCAACCGGACCTATTGCTCCACTAACTAGCTGGCCCAGTGCAAAGGCAAAGCTGATTTGCAGATAATTCAACGTGTCCTTATAGCTGATTCCTTCAATTGACAGAGGAATTGTTTGCCGCCCTCCAAAAACTACTGAATTAATCACTGCTGCTGCAAAAATAACATAAAATAAATTTTTCATTTTTTGAGAGCTTTCCTAAAAGGTGGTTTTTCTAACTAGTTTAAAACAATCTTTAATTGAACCTAATAATTATTACAAATTTGTTCGTATTGACCACAGTTCGGGAAAAAATCGGTGACCAGTAACTTCTTGTAACCAGCCCACTCCAGCTGAGCCACCAGTTCCAGGTTTGTATCCAATTATCTTTTGAACCGTTAGGAAATGCCTCCATCTATAGATAGAAAAATTCTCATCAAGAGATGTTAACTTTTCCCCTAAAGTATAAAGGTCGTTGTCTAGCGAAGCGTCCTCATAAATACCCAGCCAGGCCGATTCAACAGAATCGTTCGCTTTATAGGGCTCGCTCCAATCTCTACTTAGCATAACATCATCTATTTTTAAGTCCCTTCGATTCAATAAAGCTATGACATCATCATATAAACTCTTCGAATGTAGGGCTTTATCAATTTCCGGCCAAACATGGGAAACATTCTTATGTGCTGTAGCTAACCTCTTATTTTTATTTCCCAAAACGAATTCGACATGCCTATACATAAATGAAAGCTGCCCCGAGGCGGTTCCAAGATTGTTGCGAAACTCACTAAAACCTTCGGTAGAGATCGTAGATAATACATTCCAAGTATCTGCAAGGTACTTGGTATAGGCTATTGCCCTTTCTAAAATTTGCATCGCATTGCCCAAGTTATCTTCTCGAATCTGTATTTGGGCATTTTTAAGTTCAAAATGAAGGCCACGAAAAATCATTTCCTTAATTTGTCCCATTACAATAAAACACATCTCATCATAACCCCCACTTCTCGGATGTTGCAGTGAAAGCAAGATGTCGATACTTTGATAGTCTATATAGGGATTGGTTCTACCCTCGAAATCCACCAGAGGTTTCCCACTAGTTTTGGCAACAACTGACTCCCGGCTTTGATCAGAACCCATCTCCATAGGTCGTGGCTCTATCGAAGTATCAACTCCAACAGGGTCAACTACGTGGGTAACATATGGTGTAAATTTTGGCACTTAACTCTTCACTTTCGTTATTAATTTGTAAAATTCTTCTCCTAGTACTGTATCTCTTTTTGTTAGGTCCAATATAACATCAAAATGATTTCGAGATGGTACTTCAAAAGCCTTCACACTTATGCCGTACTCGACTAGTTTCTTAGAAAACTTACTACTCTGCCCTTTAAACTCTGCCGTTTCATTCTCACCCCAAACAATAAGAGTATCAGGGAAGTCTTTTAATTCCTTAAGCATTGGACTCATTGAGATTGCAACACTTCTATCCATTTTGATAGCGTCATTTATGCTAGTTTGAATTATAGGTTCCAGTTCATATACTCCTGAAACCAGAATAGTTGAAGCTATCCTCAAAGAACTATTATCTTTAGCCTTTATACTCTCTAATACACACATAGAAGCAAGATGTGCTCCTGCCGAACTCCCTGCTAAAACGATTTTATTGGGATCAAAGTTATATTTAGGCCCAATGCTTTTCAAATAACGCAAAGCCCCAATACATTCATTTACAATTTCTCCAATAGTAACCTCAGGGCAAAGCGTATAATCTATTGCAGCGAAGGCCATACCTTCAGATAAAATATCCTTTGCTGCAAAAAGTGACTCTTTCTTTGACAGCTCCTGCCAGTAACCACCGTGGATAAAAACTAATAATGGGACCGGTTTATCTTCAGTAATATTTTCGGGCAAAATAAGGTCAATCGAATTTGATTGAATTGGCCCATAAAAGCACTCAATTATACTATTAGAAGAAGCAACATCATCACTTCTTTCTATATACTCCTGTATAAAAGGAAGGTAATTTCCTCCGATTACTGAACTGGGAGAGTACTCTTCTTCCAATTGTTCAGCATTTAAATTTTGCCAATTTAAATCTTCAACCAAACTAAGTTCTTCCCTAATTTTTTTCTGCGGTAGTTAAATTATTTTTAAACCTCTATCTAGATGTTAAAAAAAACTAAAGAAATTCAGAGACGTATATACTTATAAATTTACTATAGTTTACAAATTTTAAGTTACCAAAGACCTCACAGAGTAAACTGGATCTTTCCAAATTTCCTTATGTAAAATATTAGATAAAATATCGACAGCTCTCCAGACATTTTCATAAGATGTATATAAAGGGGTGAAGCCAAACCTAATGATGTTGGGCGCCCTAAAATCTCCTATGACATCTAAAGCAATAAGTGCTTGCATTATTTCCCACCCATTTGGATGCGTAAATGAAACTTGGCTACCCCGATTCTGAGCATCTTTTGGGCTGTACAGTTCCAAACCAAAACCACTACATTTGCGATCTACAAGTTCGATAAATAATTGAGTTAGATTTTGAGATTTCTTTCTTAATTCCAAAAAATTTACCGTCTCGAAAATATCTAAACTTTTCTCTAAAGCCAGATAAGATAATATTGCAGGCGAACCACATCGAAATTTTTCAATCGTTTCTGCTGGCTCATAGTTAATATCAAAAGAAAAAGGGTTTGCGTGACCTTGCCAACCTGTCAGTGTATTGGACGCTTGTTTTAAGTGTCGCTCAGCCACAAACAAATAAGCGGGACCGCCATGCCCAGAGTTCAGATATTTGTATGTGCAGCCTATTGCAAAGTCTGCATTACAGGAATTTAAATCTACTGGAAGAGCACCTAAACTATGGGCTAGATCCCAAATAATCAAAGCGCCATGTTCATGAGCTTTTCGTGTAATTCGTTCCATATCATGTATTTCGCCAGTTTTATAATTAACATGGGTTAAAGTAACTACTGCAGTATTGTCATTAATTTCCGCAATTATTTCTTCATCTGTATGCCCAGCCAAGACTAAATTAGTTTCGGGGAAAAAATTATTTAATACTCCCTGAACAACATGGATATCAGAAGGAAAATTTCCTTTTTCAGATAAAACTTCCGACCTCTCTGACCTCATTTTAAGAGCTGCGACTAACGTTTTAAATAAATTCAAAGATGTAGAATCAACTATAAGAACTTCACCAGCATTTGCTCCCATCATAGGAGCCAATCGATTCCCTAGCGTAAGAGGCATATTATGCCAGCCTTTTCCATTCCAACTTCTTATCAACCCAGTTCGCCAACCATCTCGAATTTCTTTATTAAAATAGTCAGGAACACCTTTAGGCATTGCACCAAGAGAGTTTCCATCGAGGTATATAAGCCCTTCAGGAAGATCAAATTTTTTCGCCTGGTCAGCCAGAGGGTCTTGAATATCAAGCTCTTTAATATCCTGAAAAGATAGGTTTTTAGAACTTATATTCTCATTAAAATAATATAAATCACTCATCTAAATCCAATTTCTATAAAATTATTTTGTTAAGTCTTAATCCACTAGTCATATTCATTCCATTCAGATTTTTCAATCAGTTCAGTGTGGTTTATCGAAATTAAAGAACAAAAAGTGGGGTTTGCCAATGAAAAATTCAAATCCTCACACCCATTACTCTAAGACGGCTCAAACGGTTCCCCAGATAAGTAGGATTTATTAAATAAATTGTTCTTTTTAAACTAGTACTTTTATATTCAGTTCCAAGAATAAATTTGCGATTTGGGCACCATGCATATCTCGATCTCCTCGACTTCCTTGGATCTCTTGCCTATGAAAACTGAACTTTACCACCATTAAATCTTCAAGTTCAAAACGTTTTAGTGATTCAATAGGAACTTTGGTTAACTGGAGAACCAATGGTATTGTAACTGTATTGCGTACTAAATTGAAAACCTCTAAGTCTCCACAAAAAATATCAACAGTTATCCAAAAAGGCCCCGCATTCTTGGAGCGTATTCTTTCAACCACATCTCCTAGTTTAGTCATAAGATAACTCATGTAGTTTTAGTTGAAAACACTCCATCGGTTCTTTTATGGACATCACATGATTGAGCCCAAATTCGTAAAGTGCACCTCTATCAATTTGTGCCGGTGAATAAGGAAATGCAAAAGTTGGCAAGGGTTCCGTATCTGTTAAAGGGAAATGAAGTATATAAGGATTAATCAGTTTTGAAAGCTCCGTAGCTATTTTCTGACTTGAAGCTGTAACGATTAATTGAACACCTACTTCAACGGGTAATATTACTTTTGTCTCAAGATCACCTAGTGTAGAATTAATACCAATTAAATGAAAATCTAAGCTATAGTCATTCAGAGAAACATTGGTATTTATCTCTATTTTTTTTATAAGAAATTTAGTCAATTTAGCTATCCAAATCTGGATATTTTTTACATATCTGCTATCACGCACTATAACCATAGTAATGGTCTGGTAACCAGAAACATATGCACCCTCTAATTTCACGGTGTAGTCAGCGGAAGTAATCCATTTAGCCCCCTCAACCCTTACTTTCCGATTACTAAGTGCTGTGTATTTTGCATTTGTTACATCCAAATAACCCCCAGGCTCATGTAAAATAAAGGGATCAACATTTTCATAAAGCATATGTGCAGAAACAGAGTCTGGGGTGCATCGTGCTTCTAAAGCCATTGGTTCAACAGTGAAGCCAGTCTTATCAAAATCGACTAATATGACACCACTATTGGGAACTGTTGAACAAAATGCGCCACATTCAGCAATCTTAGCCCCATGCCAAGCACCTCCAGCCAAGTCACCATTTTTTAAAGGTAAAGCTGATATAATTGCAGTATCAGTAGTGCGGCCAGCTAATATGATATCAGCACCAGTATCTAAAGCTTCCGTAATCTGTTCTGCTCCAGCAAGAGCTACTATATTTGAAAACTGGGTTAATTGTTCGATACTTAACTTTGGAGCAGGGCTTAGCTCTGATAACTTACTAGCATTGAAGGCCTCAATAACGTATTCTATTGATTGATCAGAGTAAAGCAACGCTACTTTAATATTTTGTTTCAAGTCTTTAGCTATCTCTTTGGTTAATTCATACATCAGGTCAACCATGCTATTTGTGCCACATGTTCCACATGAGCTTAAAACTAATGGAATTCCTCCGCGTTCCCGCGCTATCATTAGCTCTCTCCATTCAGATTTATATATTTCGTGAGCATACTTAGATGATCCGGTCCCAAGATAAAAAGGTCCACTATCAGTAGACCCCCCATCAATACATATTATATCCGGTCGTAACTCGAGCCCTCGTTCTAGAGCTTGGCCGTCAAATCCCAAGCCTAGCACACCTGAAGGAACAAGTATTCTAGTTGGCATCTCTAGTCACATTTGAGGCTGAGGTGGTTTTTTTAAAAAACCACGAAGAAATATAGGAGCAACAAAGCCAACTATAGCGGCGAGCCAAAGGCCTATTGAAATAGGAGATCCTATTAAATAAGACCAGTCACCGTCTGATAAGACCATAGCTCGCCGTAAACTAACTTCCATATGCTCCCCTAACAATATACCAAGTATTACAGGTACAGCAGGAATATCAACCTTGCGTAAAATATAACCAAGAATTCCAAACCCTATCATTAACAATAAATCAAAGTGACTTCCAGAAAGTGAAAAAATTCCTACGAATGAGATCATAGTAACTGCTGGCAGCAAAATAGACGGGGGAACTTGTAATAGACGACTAAAAACTTTTACCATCGGAACGTTCAAAATTAACAGAACTACATTTGCTATCAATAAGGATGCAATCAAACCCCAAACAACTTCAGGTCGCTCAGAAAACAATAATGGGCCTGGCGTTATATTCAGTGTCATTAGCAAGGCTAAGAGGACAGCAGTAGTTCCTGAACCAGGTACACCTAAGGTCAGCATTGGAACTAATGCACCCCCAGCTGCAGAGTTATTTCCAGCTTCAGGTGCAACAAGCCCTCGTACATCACCCTTACCAAATTTAGATTTATCTTTAGCAACACCTTTTTCAAACGTATAAGCCAAAAAGCTCCCCAAAGATGCACCTGCACCAGGTAACAAGCCAGCGATAAAGCCGATTAATGTACCTCGCAACATAGACCACCTAGTATAAATTATATCTTTTATTGGAATAGTAACTTTTTTAAGCTTAACTCCAATAGCTGTCTCTTTTCCATGACTTTCTATAAAGACGAAAACCTCAGTTACTGCAAATAATCCTACGATCGCTACCAGAAAATTCACACCATCAAACAGATGTAAGTTACCACCTGTGAACCGCGTCAATCCAGTGGAGTTATCAACTCCTATCATGGCTATTCCTAGCCCCAAGCAAACAGCAATTGCTGCTTTAGCCTGATTATTTGACCCAAGACCACCAAGGGTGCAAAATGCCAGCATATACAGGGCAAAATACTCTGCTGGTCCAAATAAAAATGCTACTCTTGCTAAAATAGGAGCAAGTATCATTAAACCAAAAGTAGCTAGGAGCGCTCCGACAAAGGATGCCACACCTGTCAAAACAAGAGCGTCTCCTGCTCTACCCTGCTTTGCCATCGGGTACCCATCCAATGTCGTCATCATCGCTGGTTCATCCCCAGGGATATTTAACAAAATAGAAGAAATTCTACCTCCGTACATTGCCCCATAATAGACGCTAGTCATCAGTACTAGAGCTTGAATTGCATCGAGTTCTAAAGAAAAAGAAAGTGGAATGAGTATTGCCACCCCATTTGAAGGCCCGAGTCCAGGAAGGGCACCAATCATAGTACCTAAAATGCAACCCACAAATGCTAAGCCTAAACAAGTAGGTGTTAAAGCAACAGAGAACCCTAAAGCTAAATTCGAAAATAAATCCATGTTATTTACCCCTTACAACCATCTAGGAAACGCGAACAAACCTAGACCTAACCCATACTTAAAAATAATAAATAAAACTACAGAAAGTCCCACACCTATTGCCACAGATTCTATACTGCGGGGTCTGATCTGATAAGAGAGTGCTCCAGCGGCTACGGCTGTGGAAAATATAAAACCAACCGGTTTAAGAGAGTTTGCATATAGGATCAAAATAATTACCGCCACACTTATTCTAATAAGTGTTTTAAAATTTGGCCATTTTGACTCCTTATCTGGTGAGAAAATCATCATAGAAGCAGCAATAAAAGCAACACCGGATATTAGATATGGAAATGCTTTAGGTCCTAAGGGATCTGCAAAAAATGGTTGCTCTAACTGTGTAGCACTTGCAAAAAAAGCAAGTGCTACAACAGCAATAATAAGACCGAAAATTCGGTCGGACATTATTTCATAACCCCTATGTCTTTTGAAAGGGCTCTAACTTCGGCTATTACAGTAGCTAAATAGGCTTGAAAATCATCCCCAACTTTATTGAAGGGTGCAAGACCATTAGCTAACATAGCAGCTTTCCACTCAGGAGAGTCACCTACTTTACGTAATGCCTCTGTCCATTTAGCATAAGAAGCGTCAGATGCTCCTTTTGGAGTATAAAGACCACGCCAGTTTACTGCCACTACATCAATACCTTGCTCCTTAGCAGTTGGTATATTTTCGAAACCTGGAATACGCTCATCAGTAAAAGATGCCAACACACGAACATCGCCAGACTTAATAAAACCAACAACTCCCGATATATCTCCAGTCATAGCAGATGTGAAACCACCAATTGTTTGCGTAATAGCATCTGCATCACCGTCAACACCAATATACTTGACCTTAAGAATGTCTTTGAAACCCTTACGTCCTAAAGCCATTAATACCTTAAGATGGTCAAATCCACCAGCTGCAGATCCACCGGCAAATGCATGTTTTGATGGGTCGGCAATTACGGCATCTAGAAGCTCATTAAGAGTTTGGAATGGAGAATCCTTTCCAACAACGATAACACCTGGATCAGCACCAATTGCACCTAAAAAGCGAACTTGGTCAGACGTCATGCCCGAGTAAGCATTTTGAGCCAATCGTGTGGCAGTAGCTGAAGAAGCCGCTACTATTAGGTCATCGTCAGAATTTCGTTCATTTACAACGTGCGTATAGGCAAGCCCACCTCCGCCGCCAGCCATGTTGGTAACTTGCACAGGCGAGTCTACGGCCCCAATATCGTACATGATTTTTGTTATACTACGGCAGGTAAAATCCCACCCTCCGCCCGGATTAGCCGGTGCTATACACTCTGCGGCAAAGGATTGACTAATCAAGCCTGTACTGAAAGCAACCGCCAGGGCCATTTTCGAAAATATCTTCATTTTTTATATTCCTCCAAAAGTTATAATAATGACCGGTATATTTTTTTTGACAATTCGATCATATTGGATACTATATAATTTTAACCTGACACTAACCTGACATGAAAAACTTTTTATTTGAAAATCCTTATAGTCGAAGATACTAAAAAATTGGCTCAATCATTAGCGGACCATTTTGATCTTGTGGGTCATAGCTATAGCATTGCAGGCACAGTTGAGGCGGCAAACGAATTAGTTTCACTTACCCATTATGACATAATGCTTCTCGACATAATGTTACCAGATGGTAATGGCGATACATTTTTACGTTCTCTTAGACTTCAAAAAATTTCTGTTCCGGTTATAGTTATGACTGCAAGATCAGAAATTTCAGATCGAATTGATCTTCTAGATATAGGCGCTGATGATTACATCATTAAACCTTTTGATATTGCAGAACTCGAAGCTAGATGTCGTGCTGTCTTGCGTCGTCATGGAGGGGGAGGTTACACAAACATCATGCTGGGAAACATTGAACTAAGTCCACTAACAGCTGAATTACGTACCCCTGTAGAAAACTTTAAGCTTCGTAACCGGGAGTTAAGGCTCTTAGAAATTTTCATGAATGCTCCCAATATTTTATTCACTAAAGAGCAACTTACTGATCGGTTATTTAATATTTCTGAATCTGTTAACGAAAATACAATAGAAGTGTATATTGCTCGAATTAGAAAAAAACTTATTGGATGTAATATGCACATAGAAACCTTACGTGGTATCGGGTATAGATTAACCGAAACCTTTTTACCAAAATGAGGAAGCCAATATCATTAAGGTGGCGCCTTCTAGTTCCACTAATAATAACAGCGATCATTACTTCTGCACTATTATATTTCACTATGCGCCAAGTAACAAAACAAACGGTTCAAGCCACTCAGGAAGCATTGCTCGAAAAAGCTGTTACATCTATACTAGAGCAAACACGCTTCACAGAAAGCAATGTGGAAATAGACCTACCGTACAACATCTTTACCATGCTAGGGGCAATCAGTGAGGATAAAGTTTATTATCGAGTTGATCTCGATGGCCTATTCCTTACCGGTTATGACGACCTAACATTAAAAAACTTAACAGTTGATAACGAACACATAACTTTTTCCTCTACAATATTCCGAGGGGTGAAGCTGCGCCAAGCAACTGTTCAACAATTATTCCTCGTCAATGGAAAATCACGGTTAATTCAAATAACGGTCGCTCAAACCCAATTATTTCAAGAGGCAATACTTAGAGATATGTCACGCAATGCGGGGGTTATTGGTATTAGCTTTTTTGGATTTGCTCTTCTTGTTGCGTTGCTTGCAACTCGATCTTTCCTAAGACCCATAAACTCACTTGCTGGTACTGTAAGTCGTCGTGGGGCGCATGATCTCCGACCGGTTAAGGGACCAACACCACCAGAATTAATGCCTCTTATGTTATCTTTAAATGGATTTATTTCTCGATTAACGGGTACACTGCGGCAAACAGAAACTTTCATTGCAGAAGCAGCTCACCATATAAGAACTCCTCTCTCGTTGGTTAAATCAGAATCTCAGCTTGCTTTACGTAAATCCAAGTCTTCAGAAAACAGGCAGCACTTACATAATATCATTGAGTCCGTTGATATGAGTATCCGGTCTGCTGGACAGTTGCTCGATCACGCACTTGTACTATACCGATCAGAAAAAATAGACGAGAAGCGCCTTGATTTAACAGTTATTGTTCAACATGTGGCCGATAATCTTCAGCCGGCAGCAGATTTAAAAGATATTATGATAAAGACAGAAATTATTAACAACCATGATATTTTCGTAATGGCTGACCGGGTGCTTTTAGAAGTTGCCTTACGCAACATGCTTGATAATGCAATTAAATATTCAAACCCCGATCAACTGATATCTGTAAAAATAGTTTTAGACCAAAATTTTGTTAGAATTATAGTTTTAGATAATGGAAGAGGTATTGAAGGTGTGAAAACTAAAGGAATACACAAACGATTTAAGCGAGGCAGTAATGTTGATGACGTGATTGGTTCTGGTCTCGGATTAGCAATTATTTCTGAAATCTGCATTATTCTCGGTGGCAGTTTTATTCTGAAGAACAATAAAGGAGTTGGTGCGTGCGCAATATTACAATTACCTGTCTGTTAATATATGTGATTAATATATTACCCGTCGCGGCATTCGAAATTGAATTTGAGGAAACGTTTGGTGACAACAATTCAGTTTCAACTATACAAATATTATCCTCGACAGATAGTGAACGTTTCAGGCCTGTAATAAATGGGTTTATTAAACGTAACCCAGAACTTTCAGTTCACTATGTTACAGCCTCCACAACAGAAATTTATACTGCTATTGCTAAAGAAAATACAACCTTTGACTTAGTAATTTCATCTGCGATGGATTTGCAAATGAAGCTAGCAAATGATGGTTTTACAAAAAAAGTGACCTTAACAGGAAATGGGAATGTACCAAACTGGGCTCGCTGGCGTTCTGAAGTATTTGGTTTCGCCCAAGAACCTATTGTTTTGTTAGTTTCTAAACAGGATTTTTTTGATTTAAAACTCCCTAAAACTAGGCGCGATTTACTGGCTTTGATGCGGAATAATCCAGATATTTTTATAAATAGAATTGGGACTTATGACCCAAAAATCTCTGGGGCTGGTTATCTTTTTTCAACGCAAGATTCACGCCAATCAGATACTTTCTGGCGTTTAGCTGAAGTAATGGGTCGACTAAATACTAAACTGTATTGTTGTACCTCAAAAATGATTGAAGCGGTAGACAGTGGAAAATTAGCACTCGCTTATAACGTCCTTGGTAGTTATGCAAACGCTGAGCTACCGTTAGATAGCAATGCTCAAGTAATTGCGTTAGAGGACTACACACAAATCCTTCTAAGAACTGCTGTGGTTCCTTTGGCATCCAAACGCCCTGATCTGGGAACGAGGTTTCTTGATTATCTTATTAGTGTAGAAGGACAAGATATTTTAGACAAATTGGCCAAATTACCCTCATTAAATAACTTTGAAATTTCTAAACTAGCAAACAGAAAGCCAATACGTTTAGATTCAGGGTTGCTGGTCTTCCTCGACAAATTGAAACGATCCGCTTTCTTAAGAGAGTGGGATGCTGCTTTGTTTCAAAATTGAAGGACATAGAAAGGGTTGCCTATTTGGCTTAGTCTAAACAAAACCCTCCCCCAACGAATCTACCGCTCTAGCACTAAAGGTGCGAGGTGCGTGGCACTTATTTGGGGCCCTGAGTGCGTGGCCTAACGTCCTTCATTGATATGGATTGGGCTCAGTAACCCCCCGAATCGGGATCCGTGATAAAGCGGGGTAACAAATCTTACGACCAGCTAGGGTGTCACCCAGTTGGATTGACAGCACTGTTATCTGTTTTAATCTGATATTTCGTTGTGGGTAATGTTGTGGGTAGAGAATTAAAAATTAATTTATCTAATTAAATCAAGACACTACAGGTGTGTAGTGGCAGAGACGAAGGGATTCGAACCCTCGAGACCCTTCCGGGCCTACTCCCTTAGCAGGGGAGCGCCTTCGACCGCTCGGCCACGTCTCCACTGACCGCTATACTAGGTTGAAGCCAAGGATAAAAGTGGATTCTTTTAGCTTATGTATCTTTAGTATATAGTCAGATAATTTTTAAGATCGATATTGAATTTTTATCAGAAGACTTCTTTTTAAAGCAAGACTTATTCTCTTTTCTTTATCTGCCATGTAGCGTAGGTAAACAACGCTAATACAACAACTGAACCTCCAACTATAGACATTAAACCAGGGTTTTCACCAATTACCCACCACAGAATTAAAGGAGCAAGACAAACCTCCAAGAGGTTTATCATAGAAACTTCCGGAGCAGGTAAATATCTTGGACCTATAGTTAATAAAGAAATAGCCACAGGTAACATAAAAACCCCTCCTAACGTCAATAATATCCACTGGTTTCCTGAAAGAGGAGAGAAATCTGCTAAAGGGTACGCAAGGGCAGCAGAAATAAAAAAAGATAAGCCAATTGCAGGTATCATATTAATACGTCTTGCACCCCTAACAGCTACATAGAAAGCTGCTATGCAAAGTGCGTTGAAAAATGCGATAATATCTCCAAAAAAAGTTCCAGTAGCGGTTGAACCAAGCGAAACTATAAAAATACCAAAGCAAACTACGACCAAAGTAATCAACATAGAGCTTGAAGCTTTCTCTTTTAGGAAAACCCAAGATAGGGCAACTCCCATGACCGGAGCAGTAGAATATAAGATAAGCGCGTTTGCGGCACTGGTGTGATCTAATGAAACGCAAAACAGCACCATCCCCACACCTTGAAATCCAGCAACTAATAAGCCTTTGTATCCAAGTGATCTAAATACAGATAAAGTTTTTGATCCATAAACAGCAAGGCAGCAAAAGAAAACAGTAAGGCCTGCAAATAACCCTCTCCAAAAAGCAATTGTAAATCCATCTGTAGCAGTCAATCGAAAAAGAAGCGTATCAGGAGTTAATACCAAGGTACCCAGCACAGTAATTAAAATACCAAATGTTCGAGGATTACTTGTTTTTAGCATCTTTAAATAATTACCTAATACTATCTGACTTTTAATATCAGCGCTCGAGTTATAAAGAGTCAGATATACTCTAAGTACATAGATTCACATGAAGGTATAAAAAACTTTAAATTTAAATGGTACTATTATTGTTTGAATTAATTAATTATCTTTTGGATCAGGGACTCATCACAACCAATTTCTTGTAATATTTGTAAGGTATGTTCTCCCAATTTAGGTGGTGGCGTCTCAACTAAGTTTTCTGAAGAAATAGGGTTTCTAACAAACCTCATTTTCTGCTTTGTAATCCCTACTTCAATCTCAGAAAAGGCGTTATACTCTTTAGAAATTAAGTTATTAGATATGCTTTCTATATTTTCAATTACAGAGCAAGGAATTGAGCTTTTAATAAGTAGATCGATCCAATAACTGGAAGGTTTTTTGCACAGATAACTACCAAGAACTTCATCTAACGCGTCCCTATTCTCCAAACGAGTCTCCGCTCCTTGAAACCGTGGATCGTTAAGTAAACTTGGAAATCCAATAGCTTTACAAAAAGGCGCCCAATCCTTTTCACTACCCAACCCTATAACAATATCTTGATCTGCAGTTGGGTATGGTTCAAAGGGTGTTGCTGAGGGATGTCTGGACCCAATAGGGCCGGGCACAACACCCGTATTCAGATGTCGGGAAAATGCATTTTCTAAACACGCCCACTGACAGGCTAACATAGAGACGTCTAAGTGATTTATATCACTTTTAGCCTGAGCATCTCTCTCATACAGGCGTTGTAAGATACCAATAACAGCAAACATCGCTGCGGATATATCTCCAACAGAGAACCCTACGCGGGTAGGATTTCCTCCCAGTTCTCCATTGATACTCATCATCCCACTCATAGCTTGAACGACTATGTCATATGCTGGGCGATCAGATAAACTCCCTTTCTGTCCAAAACCAGAAATAGACGCAGAAATTAATTTTGGATTTATTGCCTTCAATTCTTGGTCACTACATCCCAAGCGATCACGAACACCAGGCCGCATATTTTCTACAAACACATCAGCTGATGCAAGAAGTTTGCGCAGCACAGCCTTTCCATCGTCTGTTTTTAAATCAAGCTTAATTGAACGCTTATTACGATTGACAGAAGCAAAATACAAACCAACTCCATCCTTAAAGGGAGGGGTAGTTCGAGAAGTATCACCATTTGGATTTTCGACCTTTATTACATCCGCACCCAGGCTCGCCAATAGCCATGTACAAAAAGGACCAGAAAGAACACTCGTCATATCTACAACACGTATTCCCTTCATTTCTCTGATACCATTATACGTGACTTAATTTTTACCTGATGGTTTCTATCAGAAGATTTTGCTATTTCAAAAAGCTTTTCAGATTCAGAATTAAACTCAGAAAAATCTAGTACTCTATCAACCAAGCCCCAATGCAAGGCTTCGTCTGAGTCAATAGTTTGACCACCAAGCAATATAATTGAAGTGCGTCCTTTCCCTATAAGTGAGTACAGACTATTAACGTCATACTGTCCTGGTAACACGTTATTTTTAAAAACTGGGTACGCAAAACGGGCCTTTGGAACAGACACTCTAATGTCACACCCTAAAGCTAACGATAGGCCACCCCCCATACAATGGCCATTTAACAAGGCAACCGTCATAACAGGAATTTTTCTAAGACTCTCTGCCATTCTACTCCAACCATCCGGAGTATCATCACCTCCAGTAACAAGTTCCGAAAGATCAGCGCCGGCGCAGAATACTCTATCCCCAGCTCCCGTGACCACAACTCCCAAGAGATTATCATCTGCGGCCGCCCGGTTAAAAATAACTGCTAACTCATCCAACATTTCATTAGTCAGTGAATTTGCTTTCTGGGGGCGATTAACAGTAACTGTTAAAATATTCTTATCTCTACGTTGAAGTATAAGGTTATCAGCCATTTCTATCTCCTTAAAAAAATAACCATAAAAGATAGCAAAGAGAATTCAAATCACTTTTCTTTAAAAAGATTATCTAGGAATTTATAGAACCACTTCGCTTGTGTAGCGTCACTCTTGTACATCAATCTCGTTTGATCTTCCGAAGTCTGTTGTCCAATATACCTTGACCAATCCTCCTTTTGCCACCTTCGAAAACCTTCGATCGTAACTTCAGGATGAAACTGTAATCCATACACTTTCTCTCCATACTTAAATGCTTGATTTGGAAACAACTTACTACCAGCCAATCTAATTGCTCCTGCAGGAATACCAAAAGTGTGGGAATGTGCCTGCGTAACAAAAAGAGGTTCTTGCAGAAAACCACAAGCGAGTGCTTCTGGTGTAGGCTCTACTTGATAATAACCAAATTCACTCGCTTTACTATCAAGAGGACCAACCTTGGCTCCTAGGTGGTAGGCTATTTGTTGGGCACCCTGACAAATTCCTAACATAGGTACATCAGCAGTTAAACAGTCCCTAATCCACCGATATTCATCCTCAAGGAACAGAAATTCTTTTGTATCGAACACATTATATTGACCACCATAAAGAACAGTTCCAATCACTGATTCATCTATGTCTTCAATAAGCTCTCCCTTAAAAGGTTTACATATTTTGACATCTAAACTGTTAACACAGGCCCAACTAGAAACTCTGTCATCTGTTGGACCATCTCCATGCTTTATTAGAATTAATTTTTTTCTCACCTAGACCTCCCAGATATAACTTCTACGATTCAAATTATAGTTTAAGCATTAAACAGAAAGTGTAAAACGTCTCCATCTTTGACAGTATAACTTTTCCCCTCAACTCTCATTTTACCAGCTTCCTTTGCCTTTTGTTCACCATTAAACGAAACAAAATCATTAAAAGCGATAGTTTCAGCACGAATGAAACCCCTTTCAAAGTCACCGTGGATTACACCAGCTGCCTGTGGTGCTAACGTACCATGCTTAACTGTCCAAGCCCTGGCTTCTTTTGGGCCTACAGTAAAGTAAGTTTCTAATTGCAATAAATCATACCCTGCTCTAATTAATCTGTCCAAGCCTGCTTCATCTAAACCCATTTCATTTAAAAATAACTCTGCCTCATCTTGATCTAATTGACTAATTTCTTCTTCAATTTGAGCGCTAATTATAACTACCCCAGAGTTTTGTTTCTCAGCCATTTCAAACACTTTTTGAGTAAAGGAGTTCCCACTCGAAGCACTGTCTTCACCAACGTTACAAACAAATAGAATAGGTTTTGCTGTCAGTAACTGGAGCATTGCCCAGGTTTTTAGGTCATCTTCATCTACCAAAACAGTTCTAGCTGGAAACCCATCCTCCAACGCCACTAAGGCGGCTTTTAAAAGTCGTTCTTGCTGAATTGCTTCTTTATCACCACCTCTAACTTTACGGATTAAGCCTTGAAGGCGTTTCTCGATACTTTCAATATCAGCTAACATTAATTCTGTTTCAATAGTCTCCGCATCTGAAACTGGATCGATACGATCGCTTACATGGGTAACATCATCATCCTCGAAACAACGTAGTACATGTGCAATTGCATCGACCTCACGAATGTTTGCTAAAAATTGATTGCCCAAACCTTCTCCTTTTGAAGCACCCTTAACTAAGCCTGCTATATCTACGAACGTCATACGGGTTGGAATAATTTGTTTCGACTCAGCTATCTTTGCCAACTCATCTAGACGTCTGTCGGGAACACCAACCTCTCCGATGTTTGGTTCGATAGTACAAAAGGGAAAGTTAGCAGCTTGAGCCGCTGCCGTTTTAGTCAGTGCATTAAACAATGTTGATTTCCCAACATTAGGCAATCCAACAATACCCATTTTAAATCCCATTTTTTTTCCTTAAAATTAATATAATTTTGTTGGATTTACGTTCTTGATACACATAACGTCAAGGAGAGCATTGATTCTTACTGCAATATTAGTGCAAACTTTCAATATAAAATCAAAAAGGTAACATAAATGGCCCGTATAGACGACACTTTTTCAACTTTAAGAGCTAATAGAAAGAAAGCATTCGTTGCCTATATTATGGCAGGTGATCCAGATTATAATGAATCCAAGGAGCTGCTCATGGGACTACCTGCAGCAGGTGTAGACATAATTGAACTTGGCTTACCTTTTACAGACCCAATGGCTGATGGTCCAACAATCCAGCTAGCAGGTCAACGAGCTTTAAATTCAGGACAAAGTCTTGAGAAAACCCTGCAAATGGTGCAGGATTTTAGAAGTAAAAATAATGTCACCCCAATAATCATAATGGGTTACTATAACCCTATTTATTCTTATGGCGTTGATAAGTTTTTATCTAAAGCAAAGCTGGTAGGCGTTGATGGGCTTATTATTGTAGACCTTCCTCCTGAAGAAGATAGTGAACTATGCATTCCAGCTAAAAATATAGGGCTTAATTTTATTCGGTTAGCAACACCGACCACAGATGAAAATAGGCTTCCTGCAGTCCTAAAAAATACATCAGGGTTTGTTTACTATGTTTCAATAACTGGCATAACTGGTGTGGCCAATGCAAGTTCTGCAAATGTTTCTCCAGAAATTTCTCGAATTAAAAACAAGACAGATCTACCTGTGGTGGTTGGTTTTGGAATTAAAACTCCCGAAGCGGCATTAGAAATGGCAAAAGTAGCAGATGGCGTTGTGGTTGGCTCGGCTATAGTAGAAAAAATTGCACAAGGCGAATCAAACAAAAGCGTATTAGCCTTTGTTAAATCACTGGCTGAGGGTGTTCATGAAGCTTAACTACAAAAATATTTCGTTCCAGTATAGCTAATAATCGTTTATTAAAGGTTACCCCACATGACTGTAATAACTGAAATAACAGATCTTAAGAGAATTTACAAAAATCGTGTCCCAAAAATGTTTTACGATTATTGTGAAACTGGAAGTTGGACGGAACAAACTTTTCACGAAAATTCAACAGACTTTGAAAAAATACGGTTAAGACAGCGCGTAGCAGTTGATATGGAAGGTCGATCGACTGCATCCAAAATGGTTGGAAGAGATGTGACGATGCCAGTAGCCTTAGCTCCTGTAGGTCTTACGGGAATGCAACACGCAAACGGAGAAATACTTGCTGCCAAAGCAGCCGAATCTTTCGGTGTTCCCTTTACTTTATCAACGATGTCAATCTGCTCTATTGAGGATGTAGCCGAACACACATCAGTCCCCTTTTGGTTTCAACTATATGTAATGCGTGATGAAGAGTTTATTACAAATCTTATAGATAGAGCAAAACGAGCAAATTGCGAAGCATTACTACTTACACTAGATCTTCAAATTTTAGGTCAAAGGCATAAAGACCTTAAGAATGGTTTATCAATACCTCCAAAATTAAACCCTACTGTTTTAATGGATTTGATGACAAAATGGACTTGGGCCATAAAAATGTTAGGAGCAAAACGTCGAACTTTTGGAAATATTGTTGGCCACGCTAAAAGTGTAAATGATATCTCTAGTCTAGCAAGCTGGACCAGTGAACAATTTGACCCAAAGTTAAACTGGGACACCGTCAAACAATACAGGAAACAGTGGGATGGAAAGTTTATCCTTAAAGGGATTTTGGATGCTGAAGATGCAAAGAAAGCCTTAGAAATAGGAGCAGATGCGATTATTGTATCCAATCACGGTGGAAGACAGCTAGATGGCGCATTAAGTTCCATCCGTGTACTTCCAGAAATACTAGACGCTGTTGGTGACAAAATAGAGGTTCATTTAGACAGCGGAATTAGGTCTGGTCAAGATGTTCTTAAAGCCCTAGCCCTGGGTGCAACTGGGACATATATAGGGCGGGCGTATATATATGGTCTTGGAGCTCTCGGCCAACTAGGTGTGGAAACTGCTTTATCAATCATTCAGAAGGAATTGGATACCACTATGGCATTATGTGGAGAAAAAAATATCCATTCTTTAAATAGATCAAACCTCCTTATTCCAAATGAGTTTTTTAATAAGTACTCGTGAATTTTTAATAAATAATATCAAAAAAGGATAAAAATGCCCATAAAAACTATACTATTCTTACTACTTATTTCCCCATCGATTACATTAGCACACTCACCAATCATAACCAAAAACAATCAAGTAATGACAAAAAGTAATCCCTTTGTTATCTCCAAACCCGAACACTCAAAGGCCATTTTTTCTGAACTAAATGGATCAGAGCATTATTATAAAATTGAAAGTGATATTCCCTTCAATTTTTATGCTGGAATTACTGTACCAAAACTTGAAACCTGTGATCAACAAAATTACTTTTCCTTCAAGGTACTTGGAGCTGACTTTAAAGAAATAGATGGTAGAGATGGCGCAAGCTTTGATTGGTGGGCTTGGTATGAAAAATACGGTAAGTCATGGTACTGGGTGGGACCCGAAATTGGTGAAAACTTTGTTTCTAATAGAACATATAACCCCGGCACATATTATGTTAAAGTATTCAATCAAACAAATACTGGAAAATACGCGTTAGCAGTCGGTGATATAGAAAAATTTGGACTGGCATCAATTCCAAAGTTATTATTAACGGTTAGAAAATTAAAAAAGGTTTTCTGGGCAGAAAGTAATTGTAGATAGCTAAATGTCGTTCTGATTGTTATCTCAATATCATGTGGTGCTAGGGTAATTAAATAAAAATTAATTCTTTACCATTATATAAAATAAAAGCTTTCCAAACTAAAAATACTTAATTATACGCTTGGTTTCACGCGGCTCTACACCCTTGGAGGAGACCGCATAATTATTGGAGAATGAAAATGGCTGATGAGACACCAAATCTTATCGCCGAGGCACGTTCGAGGACAGGCAAGGGGGCCGCTCGATCAGCACGCCGTAATGGTATGGTGCCCGGTGTAGTTTACGGTGGAGGAGTAGATCCACTACCTATAAATATCCCTTACAATATACTATTAAGAAAACTAAAAGCAGGGCGTTTTCTATCAACGCTATTCGACTTAAAAGTTGAAGGTCACGATGATGTTCGTGTGATATGTCGAAACGTACAAAGAAACGTTGTCAAAGACTTACCGACTCATGTTGACTTCATGCGGTTAAAAAGAGACACGCGAATAAACTTGTTTATTCAGGTTAATTTTACTGGCGAAGATGTTTGTCTAGGCTTAAAACGCGGTGGCGTCTTGACTGTTATACGCCCAGAAGTTGAATTAATGGTTACAGCTGGTGAGATACCTGAAAGCATCGAAGTTGATCTTTCAAACTTATCCGTAGGTGATGCTGTAACGATTTCCTCTGTAACATTACCTTCTGGAACAAAAGCGATAATTGATCGTGACTTTGTTATCGCTACTATTCAGGCTCCATCAAGTCTAAAATCTTCAGGAACAGATGATGATGATGATGATGCCGAAGTGGTGGAAGGCTCTGAGGAATCGGACGATAAAGCCGAAGGTGCAGAAGATTAATCTTTTAAAAACTTACCAAATGCATAGTGAAAAATATGCGTTTGGTAAAAGTTGATCTGTTAAATCGCACTAATTTCAGGTAAGTAAAGTCTCATGATGTTATTTGTTGGACTTGGAAACCCTGGAGATCAGTACACAAAAAATCGACATAACGTTGGTTTTATGGCCGTATCACGCATAGCAGAAATCTACAATTTCTCCCCATGGAAGAATAAGTTTCAAGGTTCTATAAGTAACGGCTTATTAAGCACGAAAAAGATTATTATTTTAAAGCCTAATACGTTTATGAATTTGAGTGGACAATCTGTAGGTGAAGTTAGTAGGTTTTATAAAATACCAGCGAGTAAAGTCATTGTATTTCATGATGAAATAGACTTCCCATTAGGAAAACTAAAAATAAAAAGTGGAGGTGGCCACGCCGGACACAATGGATTGCGCTCTATAAATGAGCACATTGGTTCAGGTTATATAAGAATTAGAATTGGTGTTGGGCACCCTGGAAACAAAAATGCCGTAGCAAATTACGTACTTGGTGATTTTTCAAAAGTAGAACAAGAAATAATTACACAAATAATAGAAGTAATTTCGACAGAAGCTGAAGATCTTATTTTAGAAAATACAGCCAATTTTGGTAAATCAGTATCTGAAAAAATACAAAGAAATACAACCAAAGATAAGGCAATTGTAAAAGCAACTGTTTGTAACCCTAAAAGGGTTACTCAAGAGACCAAAAGGAGTTCTTTACAGAATCTTTTTGATAGATTTAGGAAGGAGTAAAAAAATGGATCAATTTCCATCTTTAAATGTCTATGGTAAAAAGCTTATTGAGTGCTCCAACGAGCCCCTAACGGGTTACTATAGGACAGGTTGTTGTGATACAGGCTCTTCTGATGCAGGAAAACACACTGTATGCGCTATAATGACAGATGAATTCCTAGCAATGTCAAAATACCTTGGTAATGACCTCTCAACACCTCGCCCAGAATTTAACTTTCCGGGGTTAAAAGCCGGGGATCAATGGTGTTTGTGCGCTGAACGTTTTCTGCAAGCCCATGAAGAGGGTGCAGCTCCAAAAGTTAACCTTGGTGCAACTCATCAAGAAACCTTGAAAATTGTTAAACTTGAAATTTTGGAGTTACACACTTCTTAGCTAATACTATTAAGAAAACTCCATATCAAAATTTAAGGCTTTAGCCACAGTAAAAATATCTTTATCTCCTCTACCACACATATTCATACAAATTATATGATCAGAGGGTAGCTTTGGGGCTATCTTTCCAACATGTGCTAAAGCATGGCTAGGCTCTAAAGCTGGTATAATTCCTTCAAGCTCACAACATAATTGAAAAGCAGTTAAGGCTTCCTTATCAGTAATTGACACATAATTTACTCTACCCGACTCATGTAACCATGCGTGCTCTGGACCAATTCCTGGATAATCGAGGCCAGCAGAGATCGAAAAACCTTCTAAAATTTGCCCATCATCATCTTGCAAAAGATACGTTCTGTTTCCATGAAGAACCCCAGGTCGGCCACCTGTTAATGAAGCACAATGTTCCATTTTTGAGTTAACACCTTTTCCTCCCGCTTCAACACCAATTATTGACACCTTAAGATCGTCTAAAAATGGATAGAATAAACCCATTGCATTCGATCCACCACCAATAGCCGCAACCAATGTATCAGGAGCCCTACCCTCCTGTTCTAGCATTTGGGTTTTTGTTTCTTTCCCAATTATAGATTGAAAGTCTCTTACCATTTCAGGGTAAGGATGAGGTCCAGCAACAGTTCCAATACAGTAAAATGTGTCTTCCACGTTAGTTACCCAGTCTCTTAGAGCATCATTCATTGCATCTTTTAAAGTTCCTCTTCCAGAGGTTACAGGGATAACTTCTGCACCTAGGAGTTTCATACGAAATACATTTGGTGCTTGTCTCTCAACATCATGTGCTCCCATATAAACAACGCACTTAAGACCAAACTTAGCGCACACAGTTGCTGTCGCCACTCCATGCTGCCCTGCTCCAGTCTCTGCGATAATACGTTTTTTATTCATTCTACGTGCTAAGAGTATTTGGCCTAAAACGTTATTTATTTTATGAGCCCCAGTGTGATTTAACTCATCTCGTTTCATATAGATCTTTGCACCAGCGAAGTGGTTAGTTAATCTCTCACAAAAATATAACGGTGAGGGGCGTCCAACATAATTGGCCCAAAGATCATCCATCTCCTTCCAGAAATTAGAATCTATTTTTGCATTTTCGTACTCTTTTTCTAACTCCAAAATAAGTGGCATTAAGGTTTCTGAAACAAACCTTCCCCCAAAATCACCAAAACGACCTGACTCATCAGGACCCGCCGTAAAACTATTTAACAAATCACCTGCCATAATTTTTTTCCCTAACAGTGTTAACAAATTTATATATTAACTTCGTATCTTTAATGCCAGGACTAGATTCAACTCCAGAAGACACATCCACTTGTTTAGCTCCACTGATTTCTATCGCTTCTTGTACATTGTTAGTATCTAAACCTCCAGCCAACATCCAAGGCACCTTCCAGTCAAACCCTGAAATTAATTCCCAATCAAAAGTTACTCCGTTACCACCCGGAGGGCTTAGCTTATCGGGTTTCTCTGCATCTATTAATAATTGATCAGCTACGGATGAGAAATCTTTAATTTTTACTAAATCTTGTTTAGTCCTTAAACTAACTGACTTTATAATAGGAACTTTAAATTTAGAACGAATTTTTGAAACCCTCTCAGGTAGCTCCTCACCATGTAGTTGCAACAAATCAACAGGGAAACTTGAAAATAAATTTTCAAGTTCTGAATCTAGAGGATCAACTATTAAAGCAACTTTCAAAACTTCCTGAGGAACCAGAGTGGCTATTCTTGCAGCCTCAGATAATTCTAAGTTTCTTTTCGAACTCTTGTGAAAAACAAAGCCAACATAGTCGACACTAGATCTTATACATGGCGCTACATCTTTAGGTTTTGTTAAACCACATATTTTAATCTTCACAGTCATTAAAAAATTTTCCTAAAAATTATTACTTACCTTTGTCCAATAAATTAATGATATCGTCTGACTCCTTCAGGAAGTGGGTATTGGTAGAATCAGGATGATCTGTCAGAGCTTTTTTCTCCAAGGTTTTAGTTTTTCTCTTCTTACGGGTCTTAACTCCGCGAAACCATTCACTTATAATTCCTAAGAATACACCGGCTAGGGTTGAAATTAATAACAATATGAAAAGAGGCACTTCAAATATTAAACCTTTTTGATAAAAAAAATCTAGTTCAGAAGGGATAAACTGAAATCTTACTACTTCTTGGTTAGATAAACATAATAGTAGTAAGAGAACTCCAAAAAGACATACAAATAAGCCGCGAATATACCTCATCAACTATCGTTATTGCCATTCAATCGATCTCTTAGCAATTTTCCCGTTTTAAAGAATGGAATATGTTTACTGTCAACGCTTACTGCATCCCCTGTCTTCGGGTTTCTGCCAGTGCGCGCCTCTCTCTTTTTTACCGAAAAGGCACCAAACCCACGTAACTCAACTCTGTTTCCAGAGGATATACTTGAAATGATTTCGTCAAAAATAGTGGTGACTATTCTCTCCGCATCAGCAACATTCAATGCCGGATTATCTTCGGCGATCTTTTGAACTAATTCAGAGCGTATCATTTTCAAACTCCTATAAAGTACTTTAAGGCATAAAGTGTTCTATAAATAATTATACCCCTACATGCCCGATTGATAAAAGGGACAAGATCAAAAAAAAGTGATGTAGATCAAAAAAAAAGTACTATTCACCTAAATAATTTCTTTTTTCTCTTTTTTTTCATTTTATAGATGTCTTAGTTTTTTAAACTATCAAGGAAATAACTAAACGATTCGAAAAAAAGGCCCAACTAAGTCAGGCCTTTTTAGGAGTACTATTTTTTATTTATCGTCATTTTTCAATGCAGCCCCAAGAATATCTCCAAGCGACGCACCCGAATCGGAGGAACCATATTGTTCAACGGCCTCTTTTTCTTCCGCTATTTCTCGAGCCTTAATAGAAAGACCCAATTTACGAGTTTTACTATCAATATTTGTAACTCGTACATCGATTTTATCTCCAACTCCAAAACGGTCAGGACGCTGCTCTGCCCGGTCTCGGGACAAATCAGTTCGGCGAATAAACGATTTCATCCCCTCGTAATCGACTTCAATTCCACCATCTTCAACAGCTGTGACCGTTACAGTTATAATTGCACCTCGCTTAACTCCTTCAGTAGCACCCTTAAACGGATCACTACCCAAACCTTTTATAGATAAGGACACTCTTTCTTTTTCAATATCGATTTCAGTAACTACCGCCTTAACGTTATCTCCTTTTCGGAATTCTCCAAGTGACTGCTCTCCGCCACCTTCCCAAGAAATATCAGATAAGTGGACCATTCCATCTATATCATTTTCTAAACCAACAAATAATCCAAATTCTGTTATATTTTTAACTTCTCCCTCAATCTCTGACCCTTGTGGGAAAGTTTCTGCAAAAACCTCCCATGGATTACGAATAGTCTGCTTTAAACCCAAACTAACTCGACGCTTTATACTATCTATTTCTAGTACCATGACTTCAACTTCTTGCGAAGTCGAAACAATTTTTCCAGGGTGAACATTTTTTTTAGTCCAACTCATCTCAGACACATGAACCAAACCCTCTACTCCAGCCTCTAGTTCTACAAAAGCACCATAGTCAGTTATATTAGTTACTTTACCAGTATGTACTGACTCAACAGTATATTTTTCTTGCACTATATTCCAAGGGTCATCTTCTAATTGCTTCATTCCTAAACTAATACGGTGGGTTTCTTTATTAATTTTTATGACTTGAACCTTTACTGTCTCACCGATGGTCATAACTTCTCGCGGGTCATTAACCCGTCTCCATGCCATATCAGTAACGTGAAGTAATCCATCAACACCGCCCAAATCAATGAAGGCTCCGTATTCAGTGATATTTTTTACAATTCCATCTACTGTGTCGCCCTCTTTTAGATTGCCAACAACCTCAGCTCTTTGTTCCGCTCTAGATTCTTCAAGAATAGCCCTTCGGGATACAACAATATTACCCCTCTTTCTATCCATTTTAAGTATAATGAAAGGTTGTTTCATGCCCATCAATGGTGCAGCGTCTCGCACAGGCCTGACGTCAACTTGAGATCCCGGAAGAAAAGCCACAGCTCCCCCTAAATCAACAGTAAAGCCACCTTTTACACGACCAAATATTACACCATCAACTCTAAGAGTATCTGAGTGCGCTGTTTCTAATCGATCCCAGGCCTCTTCCCGACGAGCCTTTTCACGACTAACGGATGCTTCTCCTCTAGAGTTTTCTACTCTATCAAGAAAAACTTCAACTTCTTGACCAATTACAAGCTCTGGGGTTTCTCCAAGACTTTCAAATTCCTTAAGATCAATTCGACCTTCCATCTTGTAGCCAATGTCTATTATTGCTTGGCCTGCTTCAACAGCTATAACCTTACCTTTTACTACTGATCCTTCTTTTGGTGTGTCTGTTTCGAAGCTATCTTTAAGGAGTGCTTCGAATTCCTCCATCGTTGCTGATTGCGTCATTGAGATTTATCTTCCTTTTTAACTAACATTTTACTGGCCGAGCGGTTGTATCCACCGGTCTTTAGGTTTCAATTTGGTCTTACTCAAAAATAGTAAAATTAAGTAATCTTTTTAAGTACTTAATCTTATAGCTTTTGAGATTGTATTAACTGCTAATGCGACAGACGCGTCTATAGACAATTCTGTAGTATCAAGCAAGACCGCATCTTCTGCTTTTACTAAAGGAGAAACTTTTCTCTCTCTATCAGCCAAATCTCTAGCTCTTAACTCTGATATCAGGGATTCGATGGTTAGATCTTTATCTTTTATGGAGAGTTCCTGAAACCGCCTTGCAGCTCTTATTTCTTCCGACGCTGTTATATAAAGCTTTACCTCCGCATTTGGGCAAATTACCGTTCCTATATCTCTACCATCCAGAACGGCACCACCACATCTCCTAGAGAATTCTCGTTGATATTCGACTAATGCATCTCTAACTTGCTTATCTGATGCAACCCGAGAAGCAGCCTTAGAAACAGCTTCTGTTCTTAAACCATCCACTTCTATTTCATGATAGTTAAGTTTTTCTATTGCTTCTAAGGGGTCAAAACCACTTAAGACTTTCAAACCAATAAATCTATATATCAAACCAGTATCTAAGTAGGAAAATCCAAAATACTCAGAGAGTTTTCGAGATATTGTACCTTTCCCTGAAGCCGCCGGTCCATCTATTGCAACAGTAAATTTCATCTTACTTATAATACCTTAGTCGTTTAAATTTATATCAACTTCTTGCTTCTAGAGCTAGGAGTGCTTTTGATCATCAATACACTATAGTTCTTCTAATTGGCCTCCCAGATTTGTTATCAAGTCCTTAAAATTTGGAAATGATGTAGTAACTGGAGAGTAATCGTCTATTGTTATTGGATTTTTTGTTGCTAGTCCTAAGCAAAGAAAGGACATAGCAACTCTGTGGTCTAAAAAGGTCACACAATCGGCACCCCCTGGGACCCCCAGTGGACCTTTCCCATATACACTTAAAGTATCATTCTCTTGTTCGACATTCACTCCTGAATCCATTAAGCCTCGTGCCATTGCGTCAATTCTATCACTTTCTTTTACTCTCAACTCTTTTACCCCAAGCATAGTAGTTTTACCTTCAGCAAAAGAAGCTACTACTGATAATATCGGATACTCGTCTATCATTGATGCCGCCCTGTCTGGTGGGACTTCAACTCCACGCAAGGCAGAAAACCTAACCCTAAGGTCTGCTACTGGCTCTCCCCCCTCACTTTTTCTATTAATGTATTCAATATTAGCACCCATTTCCTCCAAAGTTTTAAATAGCCCAGCTCTGGTAGGGTTCAACGCTATATTAGGCACTAAAATATCTGACCCCTCAGTAATAAGAGCGGCACAAATTGGAAAAGCTGCGGAACTAGGGTCCCTTGGTACACTTATTAACTGACTCTTAAGCTCGGGGTAACCATCAAGAACTATCCGTCGACCATCTTTACTGTCCTGAATGTCTATCGTTGCACCAAAACCCTTTAACATTCTCTCAGTATGATCTCTAGTTAACTCTTTCTCCACGACAACAGTCTGACCTGGTGCATTCAATCCTGCCAACAAAATTGCGGATTTAACTTGAGCTGATGCGATGGGCATAGAAAAGCATATTGGGGTTGGATCCTTTGCACCTACAGAGGTTAGCGGTAGTCTCGCCCCACTTCTTCCATAAAATTGTGTTCCAAACTGTTTTAATGGATTTATTACTCGACCCATAGGCCTTTTTGTCAAGGAAGAGTCACCTGAAAAAGTCGCAGTTATAGGAGAAGTCGCCATGGCACCGAGTATTAATCTCACTCCAGTGCCTGAGTTTCCACAATCTATAATTTTTTTTGGCTCAGCAAAACCTCCTACCCCGACACCATCTACATACCAATTTCCATTATCATGTTTTACAACATGTGCCCCAAAGCTCCTCATCGCCTCAGCTGTATCTAAGACATCCTCTCCCTCCAAAAGACCTTCAATCTCCGTGCACCCTATCGATAGTGCACCTAGAATTAAAGAACGATGCGATATGGATTTATCACCCGGGATTATAGCCGTTCCAGACAAAGGATTACCACTAACTGACCTCATTGATATAAAATTATTTTGATTAGACAAAATATAACCCTCTAAATATTAAGTTTCAAAACCTTTAGTAATTCAAAATTTATACCGTTGAACTCAGTTTTTTTCAAATGTTGCGTAATATGATTTCCTATTTTGTAACTTAGCCTTTTTCTCATATCTTGTAGGAAGCCAATCTGACCACGGTAAATCAAATTTGTCACCATTTTGTTTAATCACCTTAAAGTCAAGTTTCAAAACCTCCCGTTTAGTGTGTTTAAAATAGTCCTCAATATCTGTTGCTATCCGAAGCTCCGCACATTTATTCATTACTCTTAATAATGGAACCAAGTATTCGGGATTAACAAACCGACGGCGCTTATGTCTTCTTTTAGGCCAAGGGTCAGGATACAACAAGAAAACTTTAGCTAACGAATTGGATGGAAGTACATCAAATAGGTCTCGCACATCGCCAGCATATACAAAAATATTCTTTATTTTTTGCCTCTTAACTTTTCCTAAAAATGACACAACGCCGTTTATGTACGGCTCACAACCGATGAATGACACTTCTGGATGACATTTTGCCTGGAAAATTAAGTGCTCACCAGAACCAAAGCCGACCTCAAGCCAAACGGGTTTGCTGCCAAAATATGACTTAATGTCTAATTGGTTTCTTTTTGGGTTATCTTCTACACTAACTGACGTTAAAGAAATATTTTTTAATTCTGTTTTTAATAACTCTTTTTGTGCTTTAGTAATTCCGTGCCCTTTGAACCTACCATAAAAGTTTCGGCGAACTTTATCATTGATAGGAGTAACGGAGCTCAAAATAAATTACCTTTTATTGTCTATAACTCTTGTTTAAAAGATTCTATTAAATCTGTTTTTTCCCAGCTAAACCCACCATCAATATCTGGCTGACGACCAAAATGGCCGTAGGCTGCAGTTCGTTGATAAATAGGTCTATTTAAGCCTAAATGTTTCCGGATACCTCTTGGCGTTAAGTCCATCACTTTGGTAACAGCTTTTGAAATTTCAATATCATCAATGATTCCTGTCCCATAAGTATCGCAAAAAATAGATAAAGGCTCTGCCACACCAATAGCATAACTAAGTTGCAAGCAACATCGACTTGCAATCCCTGCCGCAACTATATTCTTAGCCAAATAACGTGCTGCATATGCTGCAGATCTATCAACCTTAGTAGGATCTTTTCCAGAAAATGCTCCTCCACCATGTGGAGCTGCTCCTCCATATGTATCAACAATAATTTTTCTACCTGTTAATCCAGCGTCTCCATCAGGCCCTCCGATAACAAATTTACCAGTTGGGTTAACCCACCAAAGTGTTTCAGAAGTTATCCAGTCGGCTGGAATAATTTCTCTTATATAAGGCTCGACCACATCCTGAACATCAGATGATGTCATAAGTGGGTCTAAATGCTGAGTTGAAAGTACGATTGACGAAACCCCCTCAGGCTTACCATCACGATAACGTACGGTCAGCTGAGATTTAGCATCTGGCCCCAATATTGGTTCAGTCCCATCTTTTCGGACCTCTGCCAAGCGACGTAAAATTGCATGCGAATAATGTATCGGTGCAGGCATTAACTCTGGCGTCTCATCAATAGCATAGCCAAACATTAAACCTTGATCTCCAGCTCCCTCATCTTTTTCATTAGAAGCATTTACTCCTTGAGCTATATGAGCTGATTGTTCATGAAGTAAGTTGGTAATTTCCACGTTTTTCCAATGGAACTTTTCTTGTTCGTACCCAATATCTTTAATACAACCTCTAACAATATTTTCTATCTGCCCCATATGATCCTTGAGCATTTCCTTATCTCTTAAACCAACCTCTCCCCCTACAATAACTCTATTTGTAGTTGCGAAAGTTTCTGCGCCAACTCTGGCTTCAGGCTCAGCTTCAATAAAAGCATCCAAGACAGCATCTGATATTCTATCACATAATTTGTCCGGATGTCCCTCAGAAACAGATTCCGAGGTAAAGAGATGTTTTTGTTCTTGCATAAGGTGCTCCAATATTAAAAAAAGATCACGTCAGGTAGCCGTTGAGATCTCACTGAGTCCAAACTCGTAGATAAATTGAACTCTTAGGTCAATAATTAATACGTTCTCTTTCTTAAAAAACTTAATATAAGAATAGACAAAGAGAGAAAAATTATCATAGGCCAGTCCAAAAATTTAGCATAAATTGTTTCAGTCCTAGGGCTTGGGATATTTACATCAATATATGTTGCCTCGTTCATACTTGTTTTTGCAACAACTTCTCCTCTAGAATTTAAAACAGCCGAAATTCCTGTATTAGCAACGCGTATTAAAGGTAAACCCTGTTCAATTGCTCTCAGCTTCGCTTGAGCTAAGTGTTGAAAAGGTCCCGAAAAGCTTCCAAACCAAGCATCATTTGTAATCTGGAGAATTAATCTAGCACGATTTTTTGAACTCACATTCCTAGGAAAAATTAATTCATAACAGATCAAAGGAATAACACTGCCAATTCCTGGAATCTCTAGGAATCGTTCACCCGTTCCCTCTACATAACCAGCCCCGTCTGCAGAAGCTAAACCCCTTAAACCCCAGGCACTGAACACCTCTCCAAAAGGAATGTATTCTCCAAAAGGCACAAGGTGTTTTTTATGATATGTTGCCAGCAAGCGGCCTTTGGAGCCGACCAAAGCCAAAGCATTGCGAATACCTCCTTCGACTCGATCATTCGCACCTATTATAACGGGAACATCTGAGGCCGCTTTAGATATATTCTGCAGGCTCTCTTTGGACTCTCTTAAAAGGAATGGAACTGAAGTTTCTGGCCAGACAATTAAATCCAACGGTTCGGTTGAAGGTTCCTTAGTAAAATTTAACTGCCTTTGCCAAAACACTGGAACCATTTCTGTATCCCACTTTAAATTTTGAGGTGCATTAGGTTGAATCAACCGAACGATTTTCCCTGTAGGAGGATAATCTGGTGTTTGAAGGATTAAATATCCGTAACTCCATGAACCCACTAATAAAAAACTGGGTAAAATAACTCTAATAAACTTGTATGATTTTAAAACTAGTGGAAGGCCTGAAATTAGAAGTGTTATCATTGTTAATCCATGCGGGCCAACAACAGCACTCAATTGCGATATGGGGTGATCACTCCAGACATACCCGATAAGTGACCAAGGAAACCCTGAGAATAGTTTAGTTCTCAGCAATTCAGCAGTTGTTAATAAAACTATTAGGGGTAAGACAATATCACCTCGATACCTTAACAATACTGATAGTCCATAAGCTAGCGCCCAAAATAACGACAACCCAGATGACATCAAAAGTAGGGCAAAAGGTGCTAACCACCCCTGATTTGAACCCTCCAACAGAAATGGTTCGGTAATCCAAAACAATGAAATAGTAAAATAACCAAGTCCTGTAAAAAAACCGACTAGACCAGCCAACCTGAAGTTCCCACATTTTTGAGCAAGGATAAAAGAAAGAAGCAGTGCGCACAAAGCAATTGGCCAGATTGACCATGGAGCCTGACCCAAAGCAGCCAAAGAACCTAAACCGAATGCAAAACTTTCACTGATATATCTTTTATATTTCAATTTTTTCAAAACTTTTTTGTCAAAAGTAATTTTAGTTAATCTACCTATGGCATTATAACTCTAATTCGTTTTATACGCCTGGGATCTGCATCTAAGATTATAAATTCCGCACCAGAGGGATGTTTTACAATTTCATACCTTGCTGGCACCCGACCTATCAGTACAAACACTAAACCCCCCAAAGTATCAATTTCATCATCCATTTCATCGTCAGATAACCTTAGACCGATTTCTTCCTCAAATTCTTCTAAAGGTGCTCTAGCTTGAACAACATAATGCCCCGGTTTTTCTAACTTCCACAATTCTACCTCTTCGATATCATGTTCATCCTCAATTTCTCCCACCACTTGTTCAATCAAATCCTCGATTGTCACAAGACCATCAACACCGCCATACTCGTCTATCACCAATGCTAAATGTTTTCTCTCTGCTTGCATTTTTGACAATAAAACACCGATTGTCATTGAGGGAGGCACGAACAAAACTGGTCTAACCATCGCTTTTATATTGAATTCTTTTGACGCTCCGTTAAAGCCATATTTTAAAGATAAGTCCTTTAAATGCAACAAACCTACTGGGTTATCCAACGTATCTTTAAACACAGGTAACCTGGTTAAGCCACTATCTCTAAAAACTTTTACCACTTCATTTAAACTTACATCAACAGGTATAGAGACAATTTCTGCACGAGGTATTGCTACATCCTCTACATGCTTTAAACTTAAATTTCGAACATCCAGGTTAGATAACGGAACTTCCAGACCAGGAGTAACTGCAGCAGTCTTAGAAAAGACCCTAACTCTTCGAAAAATTTTATAGAGTAACTCCATTACACGACTGGTTTGTTCGTGGTGATTATTTGTCTGACTGGCACGCGCGCTATGCGCCGCGGTCGACGAACCTTCTTTATTATCGCCCATTTTCCCTTTTCCAAAAGTAATGTTAAATATGATATTCTTATTTGTATGGGTCTTCAATACCTAGTTTTTTTAGTATGCGGATCTCAATACCTTCCATTAATACTGCATCTTTCTCCAAAATATGATCAAAGCCAAGTAAATGCATAGTGCCATGGACAGCTAAATGTGTTAAGTGATCAGCGGGCATTCGACCAATAAGCTTTGCCTCTTCAACACAAAAATTGTAAGCAAATGCTAGATCCCCCAACTCATTTTCATGTTTTTCTAAAAATTTTGGTTTTGGCGGTAATATGCCTGGTTTTCGAGCTGACCTTTCCTCAGCAGGCCAGCTTAACACATTAGTGACTTCTTCTTTATTCCTAAACTTTGAATTTAAAGTAGCAATTCGACCGTCACTACACCCCAACACACTGATCTGAAAGCGGCTGTCAATTTCTAATTGTTCTAAAGTTGCTGAACAGGCCCTTTCTATTATTTTTATAAAGCTCAGACTGTTCCAGCCCTCCTCTTCAATAGAAACTTCAACCTTTGCCATTTACTTCTTCATATGCTTCTATGATTTTAGCTACCAAACTATGTCGAACAACATCTCTTGATGTAAAGTATCTGAAAGCAACATCTGTAAGTTTTTTCAAAAGCTCTTCTGCCTCCCATAATCCAGATTTTGTTCCTCGTGGAAGATCAATTTGTGTCCGATCACCAGTAACCACCATTCTAGAACCTTGACCAAGTCGCGTTAAAAACATTTTCATTTGCATGGTTGTTGCATTTTGGGCTTCATCTAAAACTACAAATGCATTGGTTAAAGTTCTACCCCGCATAAATGCAAGTGGCGCTATTTCTATCTTCTTGTCCTCTATTAACTTAGAGGTCTGCTTCCCGGGAAGAAAGTCGTTTAAAGCATCATAAAGTGGTTGCATAAACGGGTCTACTTTATCCTTCATGTCTCCCGGCAAAAATCCCAATCGCTCTCCAGCTTCTACTGCTGGCCTACTTAGTATAATTTTATCTACCTTTCCTGCCATGAGCATATTAACCCCAACGGCTACCGCTAAATATGTTTTCCCTGTTCCAGCAGGGCCGATACCAAATACCAAATCGTTTTCGAACAAGGCCATTACATAATTTTTTTGTGCCTGCGTGCGGGGAACAACTAGCTTCTTTCGCGTCTTAACTCCAAAACCACCTTCTGCTATCGTTTTTGTTCCACTATTATCTTCTAATTTTTTTTGCCCAGTACTGTTAAGCATATGTAACTCTGTCTCGATATCAAACGAGTCTAAGCCTTTTTTTTCTTCCAAACGTAAATAAAAACCTTTTAGAACCCGAGCAGCCTCTTCTTTGGACTCTCCTACAACAAAAAGCTGATTACCTTTCCTAATAATGTCGACTGATAAAGCAGACTCAATTTTAGATATATTTTGATCAAATTCTCCACATAAATCTATAAGTAGTCTGTTGTCCGAAAATTCGAGAGAAAGTTGATCACCCGCCTTACCATTTTTTAATTGCTTCAAAGAATTAATCTTCAATTATCACTCCTTAGATTAGGTTCAAATACTTCAGGCTCACAATAAAATGAAGCAAACCTTGCCTCCTTTTTATAGAAGACAAAAAAGATGTTATCCCAAATGTTTCTAAAATCAAGGCAGGTAATTCAAATGAGTAACTCTCCAGAAAGAGAATTTGTTAAACTTTCAACAACTTTTACTGATTTGACCGTTCCAATAAACTCCGTTGGAGCTACCACATGCACAGCATGTAAATACTCAGATTTTCCTATAAGTTGCCCTACTTTTCGACCAGGCTTTTCGAATAATACAGAAAGTGTTTTACCCACCATGTTACTTTGAACTTCTTTTTGCTGAATCGTTAATAGAGCCTGTAACTTATGCAACCGCTCAACCGCAATTTCTTTAGGGACTGCATCTTTTTCAGCAGCAGGTGTTCCTGGCCGTGCGGAGTATCTAAAAGAGTAGGCCTGCCCGAACTTAACCTCACGCACTAGATCAAGTGTCTCTTGAAAATCCAGATCAGTTTCTCCAGGAAAACCTACTATAAAATCTCCTGACAAAAGGAGGTCTGGCCTAATAGATCGAAGTGATTTAATAATCTGTTTATAACTCTTTGATGTATGTTTTCGGTTCATTGCCTTTAATATTCGATCAGATCCAGATTGCACAGGCAAATGAAGATAAGGCATTAATTTTTCATGGGTTCCAAAAGCACTTATCAACTCTTCGTCCATATCATTAGGGTGCGAAGTGGTGAACCTAATACGCAATAAATCTTGAATTGTTGATAATTCTTCTATCAGACGTGTCAGACTCCAGCTATGACCTTCAAACTCTCCATGGTAAGCGTTAACATTTTGACCTAAAAGAGTAACCTCCCTTACGCCTCTACTAACAAGCTCTTTTGCTTCTTTTACTACTCTAGTTGGATCCCTACTAACCTCAACCCCACGGGTATAGGGCACAACGCAGAATGAACAAAATTTATCACAACCTTCTTGCACTGTTAAGAAAGCCGATGGCCCACGCTTAGACAATGGTCGTTTTGGTAAATGTAAAAACTTATCTTCAACGGGAAAATCGGTGTCTAAAGCTTTTTTATTTTCATGCACCTTATCTATTAATGAAGGTAATCTATGATATGCTTGTGGACCAACAACCAGATCAACAATTGGTTGTCTATTTATTATCTCTTGGCCTTCTGCTTGCGCCACACAACCTGCAACACCAATCTTTAAATTTGGGTTTTCGGCTTTTAAAGTTTTTAAACGCCCTAGTTCTGAGTAAACCTTTTCTGCGGCTTTTTCGCGTATATGACATGTATTAAGTAATATCATATCTGCCTGGTTAATATTATCTGTTTGAGTATAACCTTTGCCCTGAAAACTTTCGATCATTCGTTCACTATCATAAACGTTCATTTGGCAACCGTATGTCTTAACAAAGACTTTTTTTATATCTACCATTTAAAACCTTGAATCATCTAATTAGTAGCACTTAACCTAGAACTGCATCTCTTGCAATTGTTCGGGTTTTTACGTTCCTAATTTTTTAATTTTATCACTTTTAAGATTGACCTATCCCATTTTGATTGAATAAGGAGGTAATTACTATATTGGGATATGTCTGGGTTTAAAATTCATAAAGGACATTTTATGAGACTATCAAATTGCCATAATTTTAAAGATTTTCGAAAGTTAGCAAAAAAGAGACTACCTGCACCAATTTTCCACTATATTGATGGCGCAGCAGATGATGAGATCACTTACAAAAGAAATACCTCTGCATATGATGATGTAGACTTAATACCAAACGTATTAGCTGGTGTTGAAAAAGTTGATCTTTCAACAACCATTTTTGGAAAAAAAATTGATATGCCACTCTTTTGTGCTCCTACGGCTGTCCAACGATTATTCCATCACGACGGAGAACGTGCTGTAGCAAAAGCTGCTGAAAAATATGGAACTATGTTTGGTGTGTCGTCTTTAGGCACAGTAAGCGTTGAGGAAATAAGCGAGTTAATAAACACTCCCAAAATGTTTCAATTTTATTTTCATAAAGATCGTGGGCTAAACGATAGTATGATTGAGAGAGCTAAAGAATCAAAATTTGATGTCCTAGCACTTACAGTAGATACTATTACTGGAGGGAATCGTGAGCGTGATCTTAGAACTGGTTTCAGTATACCTCCTAAACTAACTCCTGCCAGTATGCTAAGCTTTATTCTTAAACCAAAATGGGGTATAAATTTTTTAACCAAAGCTAAATTTGAATTACCACATCTGCAAGATTACGTAGCAGCTGGAACTAATGCGACGACATCAATAGGATCATATTTTTCTAATATGCTAGACCAATCGATGAACTGGAACGATGCTGAAAAACTATGTTCTCAATGGGGAGGGCATTTTGCATTAAAAGGTATTATGAGTGTCGAAGATGCGAAAAGGGCTGTTGATATTGGCTGTACTGGGATTATGGTGTCAAACCACGGTGGCCGCCAACTAGATGGTTCCCGAGCACCCTTTGACCAGTTAGCTGAAATAGTTGATGCTGTTGGTGATAAAATTGATGTGATTTGTGAAGGTGGTATTCAACGAGGCACTCATGTTCTAAAAGCGTTGTCTATCGGAGCTAAAGCATGTTCTGGCGGAAGGCTATATCTTTATGCACTGGCCGCAGCAGGACAGGTAGGTGTAGAACGAGCTTTAGGCCAATATCGGTCTGAATTAGAGCGAGACATGAAACTTATGGGATGTACATCTGTAGATCAGCTTAATCGATCTAACCTAAGGTTTCGTTAATGTTAAATTATTAAAGTTTTATAACTTATAACAGTATTACTTTACTAAAGTACTCTGATCAGGCATTCACTGAAACCGGTTGATCTTAAAATTTAAAAAAGTCTTATGGTAAAAAACTCAACAGAAAAAAATGAAAATGGCCTTTCTGCAACTTCAATAGTTGACAGTATTAAAAGCCTACCAAAAAACCGTATACCACCCGTTGAGAAATGGAATCCTCCTTTTTGTGGAAACTTAGATATCCGTATAGCTAGGGATGGAACCTGGTTTTACCTTGGCACACCTATTGGTAGACCAGAACTTGTTAAGCTATTCTCATCAATTCTTAAAAAAGAAGAAGATAAGTATTTTCTGGTCACCCCTGTAGAAAAAGTGGGAATTACCGTAGATGATGCACCCTTTGTTGCCGTTGATTTTAATCAACAAAATCAAGGTGGATCAAACGTTCTAGTTTTTGAGACCCAAGTAGGAGACGAAATTATTGCTGGACCGTTAAACCCAATATGGATCAGCATAAACCAAGAAACTAAAGAACCCTCTCCATACATATTGGTTAGAAAAAATTTGGAAGCCCTAATAGATCGAAAAAGTTTCTATCGTCTGGCTGATATAGGTTCCCATACCGAGATAGAAAATCAAAATTGGTTTGGTGTTTGGTCAAGTAATAAGTTTTTTCCTCTTATTCTATCAGATGAGTTAGAGTAAGAATTAATGAGCTTCTGCCCAACTCTGCCCAACACCTGCCTCTACGGTTAATGGAACTGTCATCTTAACAGTGGGCTCACCTGCCTTTTCCATAACAGATTTTACTATAGATATTGTTTTATCAATTGCATCATCAGCCACTTCGAAAATTAACTCATCATGGACCTGAAGTAGCATTTTAGCTGGTAAATCCTTTATTGCATTAGGCATTCTTATCATTGCCCTACGTATTATATCTGCCGCCGTTCCCTGAATAGGTGCATTGATAGCCGCTCTCCATGCAAAACCTGAATGAGGTCCCTTAACATTAATATTAGGTGTATTTATTCTTCTGCCAAATAAAGTCTGTACATAGCCATTCTCCTTTGCAAACTCTTTGGTCTGATCCATATAAACCTTAATACCAGGAAACCTTTCAAAGTACCGGTCGATAAATGCTTGAGCTTTTGCTCGTGGAATCCTAAGGTTTCTTGCCAAACCGAAGCCAGATATTCCATATATTACACCAAAGTTGATTGCTTTCGCTTGACGCCTTATAGAGGGATCCATTCCTTCTAACGGAACATCAAACATCTCAGATGCTGTAAGTGCATGGATATCCACACCATCCATAAAAGCTTTTTTAAGTTCATCTATACCTGCAATTTCTGCCAAAACTCTTAACTCTATTTGACTATAATCAAGGCTAACAAGTTTAAAGCCTGGTTCGGCAATAAATGCCTCTCTAATCTTTCGTCCTTCATCAGACCGTATTGGAATATTTTGTAGATTTGGGTCACTTGAAGAAAAGCGACCAGTATTTGTACCCGAAATTAGATAGGAAGTATGAACTCTCCCAGTATCTATATTTATATGTTCTTGAAGCGCATCCGTATAAGTGGATTTCAGTTTTGCCAATTGACGCCAATCCAAAACAAGCCCTGGCAAAGCGTGTTCAGTCGAAAGGTCTTCCAAAATATCTGCCCCAGTACTGTAAGCGCCTGTCTTACCTTTTGTTCCACCTGAAAATTTCATTTTTTCAAAAAGAATTTCACCAAGTTGCTTTGGCGACCCAAGGTTAAATGTTTCCCCTGCTAACTCATGAATTTCATATTCTAAACTAGCCATTTTTTGAGCAAATGAGTTTGACATTCTACTCAAGATATCTCGGTCAACCTTTACTCCAGTTAATTCCATATTAGCCAAGATTGGAACTAATGGTCTTTCTAAACTTTCATAAATATTCGTAACACGTTTTTTATGAAGTTCAGATTTGAACAAGCACCATAGCCTCATTGTTATATCTGCGTCCTCTGAAGCGTATTTAACTGCCTCAGGTATTTTCACTCGATCAAAAGTAATTACTGCCTTTCCTGTCCCTAAAAGTGATTTGATTGGGACTGGCTTATAATTTAGATATCGTTCACTTAAACTATCCATTGAGTGATTATGCAGTCCTGCATTTAATGAATAGCTTAACAACATCGTGTCATCAATTGGGGAAATATTAATACCTAACAAATATAAAATTTTTGCATCGTATTTCATATTTTGACCTATTTTAAGAATACTTTCATCTTCAAGAACAGGCCTTAGTAAATTTAGTGTAGTCTCAAAATCGAGCTGACCATCAACCAATACCTCTGCTCCAAATAAATCATTATTATTTTCTATATGAGACAAGGGGATGTAACATGCATGGCCAGGTTTAATACACAATGATATCCCAACCAACTCAGCCATCATTTCATTTAAAGAGGTGGTTTCAGTATCAATTGCCACGCAACCAATCTCATAGATATTGGATATCCATTTCTTTAAAGTGTCTATCTCGGTGATATGTTCGTATAAGACATCATTAAAATCATTTAGTCCCATATGTTCTGGTAAAAGCTCGGAGAGATTTTTATCAACCTCAGGTTGTCTAATCTTAAACTTTGTGGCTATTCTATTTGTTAATGTACGAAACTCCATCTCATGAAGAAATTTTATAAGCTTTTCTGGGTCAGGCTCTCGAACCTCCAAGTCGTCTATGGTGAAGCCAATAGGTGTAGAGATATCCAACTCTACCAAACGCTTGGATAGTTTGATTTGTTCTGCAAAATTAATAAGAGCTTCACGTCGTTTTGGTTGCTTAATCTCTCCTGCTCGCTCTAATAGGGTTTCTAAGTCTCCAAACTCATTAATTAATAAGGCTGCAGTCTTTACACCAATCCCGGGGGCTCCAGGAACGTTATCAGTAGAGTCCCCAGCTAGAGCTTGCACATCTATTACCTTCTCTGGAAAAACTCCAAATTTCTCAAAAACTCCATCTCTATCGATAGTCTTATTTTTCATGGCATCAAACATCTCAACACCATCCCCAACCAACTGCATCAAATCTTTATCGCTCGATATAATAGTGCATTTCCCTCCAAGGGATCTTGCTTGAAGAGCTAAGGTAGCTATAATATCGTCAGCTTCATATCCAACCATCTCCTCACAAGCTATATTAAAAGCCGCAGTGGCCAGTCGAGTTAAGGGCATCTGAGGTCTTAAATCTTCAGGCATTGCCTCACGATTAGCCTTGTATTTGTCATAAATATCATTTCGAAAAGTATGACTTCCCTTATCAAAAATTACAGCAATATGTGTTGGAGCATTCGCACCAGTATTACCTTCAATATACCTTTGAAGCATATTACAGAATCCACTTACCGCTCCTATTGGAAGTCCGTCAGACTTACGTGTTAATGGTGGCAGTGCATGATAAGCACGAAAAATAAAAGCTGACCCATCAATTAAGTGTAGATGATGACCTTTACCAAAGCCCATCCTTAAATCTTTTGCTCATAAGATTTGTGAATTATTTTCTTGTCGCAATATGGGCATTCTACCCATCCTTTTTCTTTTGCAATTTGTAGCCACACCCTTGGATGCCCCAGAGCACCGTCACCGCCGTCACAAAGAACACGATATTTATCTACAATTTCTGTTTCTGGTGGGTCAGTTATCATTTTAAATCCTTTATTTAACTTGTAATATGATAAATATCTTAGTTGCGCTTTAGGATGTGGGCCTTTGCAACATTCGACCCAAAGGTTGCCCTCCAAGAATATGCAAATGATAGTGTGGAACCTCCTGGACTCCAAATCTACCAGAGTTAGAGATTAAACGATACCCATTACCTCCATTACCCGGTGATAGTCCCAATGATACACAAATTTTGGCAACTACTTTATTAAAATCGATAATTTCATTATCAGACGCCTCCATAACAAAATGATCAAAACACACGTAAGGCCCTCTTGGAATTACCAAAATATGTTCAGGGACTTGGGGAGCCACATCTTTAAAAGCCAAACTAAATTCAGTGCTTAGAATAGTAGAATTTGGTATCTCATTTCGTAAGATTTTTGCAAAAACATTTTGATCGTCATACTCGTAAGTCACGTGAAAACCCTTTTACATTTACTGTTACAATTAAACTAACAAACTTATCTAAAGTAAGGCAATATCAAATCAATGCCTCAGACTCAAAGAGTCTAATCAACCCTTCTTTCGGGCGTGCTCCAAATTGAGTCACCATATTAGAACCAGCAACACAGCCCATTTGGCCAGAAGTTTTAATATCATATCCATTAACTATTCCCCACAAAAAACCAGCTGCAAATAAATCTCCTGCGCCTGTAGTGTCAATAACTTTTACGGACTTTGCCTTAACATGAGTTAACTCTCCTTTGTGGACTATATAAGCACCATTTTCTCCATCTGTGCACGCAACTGTTTCCACTTCTTTTGACGAAAGATTAAGAGCATCAAATAAGTCCTCACACATATAAAGTGCCAATATTTCAGCTCTATTACAAAAGAGTAAATCTACACTTTCTGTAATTACTTTATTAAATGCATCTTTGTGTCTTTGCACGCAAAATGGATCAGATAAAGTCAGCGATATTTTTCCATTATCTCCTTTACAGGCTGCAATAGCTTTTGAAAAAGCTTCGTGGCTCTCCGGTCCATCAAAACGATAACCTTCTAGATAAATCCATTCACAATTCATCATCTTTTCAGAATCGATATCACTAGGGCTTAGGAACTCGGTGACACCCAAGTATGTGTTCATTGTCCGTTCACCATCTGGCGTAATTAACACAACACAGCGACCTGTATCCTGGGGATGCTCCAAGGGAGCAAAAGGGGTGCTATAATCAACTCCAAGAGAATGCATATCAGCTGCAAAAACCTTACCCAGCTTATCATTTTTGATTTTACCTACGTAGGCTGTTTTAACACCAGCTTCAGCAATACTAGCAATTGTATTCGCTGCAGATCCACCTCCAACTTCTTTTGATGGTTTTATTAATGAACAAAGGTGCACTCCTCGATCTCTATCAGTAAGCTGCATAACACCCTTACTGATTTGATTTTTTATCAAGAAACTTTCATCAATTTCTGCTAACACATCGACCATTGCATTACCTACCCCAATGACCTGATAAGGTTTTTTCATATTAACTCTCCTCAAATTCGCGTTAGCAACAAAGGTGTCACTCACTTTTAACACGACATCAGATTCATAATTTTTCTATTAAGTCGTACAAATAGTTTCTTTAAATATTTATTATATTGTTGCCGTACATATGTACGTATTTTACTATATAAACAAGGTTACAAAAAAAATTCTTAGACTTATTGAATATTTTATTCTAAAAGAATTTTAAAATATAAGGGCATTCAGCTAATCCACTCTACCTGGAGAACCACCCAAAAAATTGTTACCATTCTGATAGTTACAAGGGTCTTCTTGCATCTCTAAGTGCAAGCCAGATCCAGTGTAAGGGTTTTCAGTTGCAACTTTTTCATCAAAATTAATACCTAATCCTGGACCTTCAGGAGGCACAATAAAACCATTTTCTACTTTTATGGAACCACTTATAAGTTTTTTATGAAATGGCGTCTCTATTGTTTCAGCAATCAATAGGTTTGGTATGGAGGTAGCTAAATGAATATTTGCTGCCCACTCCACAGGACCAGCGTATAAATGTGGTGCCATTTCTGCATTAAAAATCTCTGCTAACCCAGCCACTTTTTTCATTTCCCAAATCCCACCAGCTCTACCTAACGCTGGTTGTAGAATTTTTATTCCTCCAGTTCGAAGCAGTGCCCCAAACTCCGCTTTTGTTGTTAACCGTTCTCCAGCAGCAATTGGAATATTAGTAGCTTTGGCTACTTCTGAAAATTCAAGGAAATTATCTGGAGGTATAGGCTCTTCAAACCATAATGGTGAATAAGGCTCCAATGCCTGCGCAAGTCTAATCGCTCCCGATGTAGTGAACTGACCATGTGTCCCAAAAAGTAAATCTGCTCTATCGCCAATCGCCTCCCTAATAGCCTTACAGAAAGCTACAGACAAAGATATATCTGTCATAGCTGGCTGGTGACCACCTCGCAATGTATATGGACCAGCTGGATCAAATTTAACCGCCGTATATCCGTTATTGACAGCCTCTAAAGCCGCTTCTGCCGCTAAATCTGGAGATGTCCAAAATTTATATAGATCGTGATGCGGTAGCGGGTAAAGATAGGTATAAGCTCGAATACGTTGATTCATCTTACCACCTAAAAGTGCGTAGATTGGTCGATTTCTAGACTTACCCAAAATATCCCAACATGCAATCTCTAAGCCTGAAAAAGCTCCCATTACTGTCAAATCAGGTCTTTGGGTAAAACCTGAAGAATATGCCCTTCTAAACATTAGCTCTATATTTTCAGGGTTTTCATTTAACATATGACGTTCGAAAACATCCCTGATAACAGCGGTCATTACTTCTGGAGACACACTAGAGGCATACACTTCACCATATCCAACAAAACCACAATCAGTAATTAATTTGGTAAAAATCCAATACCGACCACCCCAACCTGGTGCTGGAGGCGCAACAATAAAAACTTCAAGATCTTTTAATTTCATAAATATTTCTCCATTAGTACAAGCATAAAAATAATTGTTTTAAAAAATTATTACATTACGCCTTGCAGAGCCCGTTTTTGTATCTGCTATAGCTTCGTTAATATGTTCTATAGACCACTTTCCTGAAACAAGTTCATCTAACTTCAATCGCCCTTGATGATAAAGATCAATAATCCATGGGATATCTCTTTTTAAAACGATATCACCCATTTTTGAACCCTTCATACCTTGAGATAATGCTCCCAAAATCACCAACTCATATTCAGCTTTTTGACCAGAGTGGGGCATTCCAACAATATAAATATTTCCACCTGGGCTAAGATATCGAGCAGCACTCTCATAAGCGCTAATCGACCCCACTGTTACAAAGACGGAAGTTACCATTTCTCCATTTGTTATTTTATTTATAGCCTTCCAGGGTTTTTCTTGATCAGCCAATAAAACATCTGTCGCACCAAACTCTTTAGCTACCTCCAATTTTTCTTTAACAACATCCATAGCAATAATTCGTCTAGCACCCGAAATTTTTGCCGCCTGTATCGTGTTTAGTCCTACTCCACCTGCACCAACTACTACTACATTATCACCCGGCCGAGTTTTCGCAGTGTTTACCACCGCCCCTATTCCAGTAATCACTCCACAGGAAAGCAAACAAGCAGCTTCGCTTGGAATAAATTCAGGAATTTTTACAATTTGACTCTGATCAACAACTGCTTTTTCTGCAAAAGCGCCACATGCTAGACCATGTTCCAACTGACTACCATCTAGCATCGCAATAGGCCCATTGGCACGATCATATGGTTCACTACATTGCGTGGGGGCCCCAGTAGAACAAGAAATACAACCTCCACAAGCTCGGATTAAAGTTAAGAGGACTCTATCATTAATCTCATAACCGTGTGTTTCAGGCCCGAGTTTAGAAATTTTTCCTACAGCTTCATGACCATATACGGCCGGCAAAACACCACCCCAACCGCCATCAATACATGAGATATCTGAGTAGCATACGGCACAAGCCTCTAATGTTACTTCAATCTCTCCATGTTGTGGATCACGTAAAATAATATTTTCAATCGAAAGTGGTTTTCCAAATTCTTTACAAACAGCAGCTTTGATAATACCCATTTTTTTAATCCTTATTATTAATAGAACAATTGCCTTCCACTCCTTAACATGCAACTAAATTTTAACAATAACTTAAGTGTTAACTAATTAAAGCAGTTAAAACCTATGGAGATCGTGATGAGAACTCAAGTTGCTATAATAGGTGGGGGACCTTCTGGGTTACTTCTATCTCATCTACTAGATCAAGTAGGTATAGATTCCGTAATTTTAGAAAAGAAAAGTCGAAACCACGTATTAAGTAGAGTTAGAGCGGGTGTTCTCGAATGGGGTACAGTGGAGATGCTACGAAATTCAGGGTTAGGTAGCCGAATGGATAAGGAAGGGTTTATCCATAAGGGAACCTATCTTTCATCACAAAATAAGGGTTTTAGAGTAGACTTCCAAAAACTAGTCAAAAACAAGGTAATGGTCTACGGGCAGACAGAAGTGACTGCAGACCTTTACGCGGCCAGTGATAAAAGAAGCAGGGTAATCATTCATGATGTAGAAAATATAACAATCCATAATGTCCAAACTGAATCTGGATACTTAATTTACCACAAGGACGGAACTGAATACAGAATTGATTGGGATTTCTTGGCAGGCTGTGATGGTTTTCATGGAGTAAGCCGTAAATCTATTCCAGTTAATATTCTTAAAGAGTATGAAAGGGTCTATCCCTTTGGTTGGTTAGGGGTGCTATCCGAAACCCCACCAGTGAGCGATGAACTAATCTATGCCAATCACTCTCGTGGCTTTGCCCTATGTTCAATGCGAAATAAAAACCTTAGCCGCTACTACATTCAAGCCCCAGTCAGCGATTCTTTAGATAAATGGGATGACAAAACATTCTGGGACGAGTTAAAAAAAAGAATACCAGAGGAAGCGGCAGATAATCTTGTTACTGGTAAATCGATTGAAAAATCAATTGCTCCCCTCAGGTCTTTTGTAGCAAATCCCATGAAATGGGGACGCCTATTTCTTGTGGGTGATGCAGCTCACATTGTTCCACCAACTGGTGCAAAGGGCCTAAATCTCGCTGTATCCGATGTACATTACCTATTTGAGGCGCTTAAACTTTATTATCTAGAGAAATCAATGGACGGCATTAATAGATACTCTGAGAAAGCGTCCAAGCGGGTTTGGAAAGCAGTACGTTTTTCTTGGTGGATGACTACCCAACTTCATCGGTTTCCAAATCAAACAAAGTTTGATCAACAAATTCAAGAATCTGAACTAAAATATTTAGAAGAATCTAACGCTGCACAGGCAGTCTTTGCTGAAAACTACGTTGGCCTGCCATATTGAGAGAATTATGCCCTACATTGAAAATAATTACATAAGTATAAATTACTTGGACGAAGGTGACCCAAGCGGTTTCCCAATAATATTTTCAAACTCTCTGGGAACAAATCTTTATCTTTGGGATGAGATAATACCACATTTAGATCCCAAATTTAGATTAGTGCGATATGATAAACGAGGGCATGGAGATTCTAGCTCACCAAAACCACCATACGATATGGCTTGTTTAATCTCCGATGTGGAATTTTTAATAAACTCTTTGAATATAGAAAAATGTGTTTTTGTTGGACTTTCTATTGGAGGAATGATTGCACAAGGGCTGGCAGCTAGGCGACCTAATCTCATAAAAGCTTTAGTACTGTCAAACACCGCGAGCAAAATTGGTACAAAAGATCTTTGGGAAGACCGTATTAAAGCTGTAGAGGCAAATGGACTATCACATATGGTTAACTCAGTAATGGAGCGATGGTTCTCTAAAAATTTCTTTAAAAGTCACAAGATTGATAGATGGAAAAATATGTTTCTAGATACTCTTCCAAATGGCTATATAGGATGTTGTGCTGCAATATCCAACACTGACTTTTATGAACAAACCTCAACTTTAATGATGCCAACCTTGGCAATCGCTGGTGGCGAGGATGGGTCAACACCACCAGATTTAGTTAAAGAGACACAAAATCTAATTAAAGGAAGTGAGTTTTATTTAATAAAAGGAGCAGGCCACCTGCCTTGTGTTGAAAAACCTAAAGAGTATGCACATAAATTAAACGACTTTATCAATAGTAACACCTAAAAAGAATTACCATACTTTTCTAATGCTGACCTAAAGAGACCCTCATCAACATTTCCACCTGACGCTATAACAATTACATCATCGCCATCTACCTCTTTTTTCTTAAAGATTGCAGAAGCTAGTGCAACAGCACCTCCAGGTTCTAATACTATCTTTAGACGAGAATACGCAATGGCCATAGTTTTTAAACAATCTTCATCAGATACTACCAACCCTGAGCTACAATATTTTTGCATTATTGGAAATGTTAAGTCGCCCGGTTGAGGGGTAACAATTGCATCGCATATGGAGCCTGATCCATCCTTGTTTTTTATAATTTTTCCAGAAGCTAAGGACTTTGTTACATCGTCGTAACCAACTGGTTCCACAGGTCTTACCGAAATATTTGGTGCATAGTGAGCAATCCCGATAGCTACACCGGAGGTTAATCCACCACCACCACAACAAACCAACAAATTCTTAGCATCTACATCTAATTCTTTAGCCTGTTCGATAATCTCAAGCCCAACTGTTCCCTGACCGGCAATAACCTCGGGCTCATCATAAGGCTTAATCAATGTTAACCCACGATCTTTTGAAATTTTTTCTCCTATTTCTTCTCTGCTTTCTTTAATTCTATCATAAAGAACGATTTCAGCACCCAAAGCTCTAGTGTTATCAATTTTCATTTTTGGTGCATCGGTGGGCATAATAATTAAAGCTGAAATTCCGTGGTTTTTTGCAGCCAATGCTACACCTTGGGCATGATTCCCACTAGAAAAAGCTAAAACACCATTTTTTTTCTTTTCTTCTGTCATAGCTGATACAGCTGACCAGGCGCCTCTAAACTTAAAGGATCCCGTATGTTGGAGTGTTTCTGCTTTTACAAAAACTCTTCTACCAGCGAGCTCATCTATAAATGGTGAGGAAAGTAATGGCGTTACCCGTGAGTAGCCTTTTAGCCGCTTTCTTGCAGCTTCAATCATATCAATATTCATATTAATTCTCCAACCTTATTTTACTACCAACGTAGCTATATCTGAGAGATCCTTCATTATGACTAAGTTACCAGAAGGCAACCTATCTTTTGGCTCATTAGATCGGTTGACCCAACCCGTTTGAAAACCAAAGCTTGCCGCTGCGCAAGCGTCCCAGCAATTGGACGATACAAATAGTACTTCTCTTATTTCACAGCCAAATCGTTTTTCAACTAATTCATAAACGCTAATATCAGGTTTAAATACGCCAACATCTTCTACACTAATAACTTCATTCAATAGATCCGATATTCCTGCAGATTGAACAGCGCCATTCAACATATCAGGAGATCCGTTTGACAAAATTCCTGTCAATATATGATTACTTCTTAAATCTGATAGCATTTGGAAAACCTCGGGGTATGCTGTAAGGTTAAAGTATAGCTTTAAGAGCTCTTTTCGAAGGTCAGAATCATCACTTAGATTATTAGCTTCTAACGCCCAATCCAAACCATCTTGGGTGACAGACCAGAAGTCTGTATGTTTATTCATAATTGCTCTTAACCAAGAATACTGTAATTGTTTATGCCTCCAGTCATTGGCCAATTTAACCCAACAGTTTTTTAACCTCTCTCTACCAGGTTGAAGTGCTAGCTCTCTAGCTGCCGACGCCACATCAAAAAGGGTACCATAAGCATCAAATACACAAACTTTAATAGGCATTAATTTTTATCTTTCTTGGCAACTAATAACTTCTAAAATTAAAAATTTAGTTAAATGTTTTCACTTAGTGGCATACCTAAAACATGGTATCCACCATCAACACGAATAATTTCTCCTGTCGTGTACAGGCCCATTTCAGAAGCAAGATACACAGCTGTCCCACCCACTGCATTTAGGGTCGCATTAGAGCGTAGTGGTGCATTGGACTCGGTATGACGGAATGTTTTTCTAGCACCACCAATCGCTGCTCCTGCTAAAGTTTTCATCGGACCAGGGCTAATTGCATTTACTCTAATATTATTGGGGCCTAAATCATTGGCTAAGTATCTAACGGAGCTTTCAAGTGCCGCCTTAGCAGCCCCCATCACGTTATAAAAAGGAGTTACTCGATTTGAGCCCTGATAAGTCAATGTGAGCAATGTTCCTCCGTTTGGCATCAACGGAACTGCTCGCCTAGCGATATCAATAAAAGAAAAGCATGATATCGAAAGAGAATTTATAAAGTTCTCTTTGGACGTATCAATAAACCTACCAGTCAGCTCATTTTTATCTGAGTAGGCAATAGCGTGGACAATAAAATCTAAACCACCCCATCTATCACCAATTAGGTTAAAGCATTTTTCCATTGAATCCTCATCAGAAACATCAACATCTACTAATAGGTCAGAACCCAGGCTTTCCGCTAATGGCTTTACTCGCCTACCAAACGCTTCACCCTGATATGAAAACGCTAGCTCAGCCCCCTCAGATGCCATAGCTGACGCTATTCCCCAGGCAATTGACCTTTCATTTGCCACTCCCATTATAAGACCGCGCTTACCGCTCATTAAATCAGCCATATTAACCTACCCATAAAATTTACTTAACAACATAGAACCATTAGTTCCTCCAAATCCAAAAGAGTTGGTCATAACAGTATCTAATTCTGCATTCTCTACTAAGTTAGTTGAAATTTCTGCTGCCATTAATGCTGGATCTAGATTATTCACATTTATCGAAGGCGCTATAAAATCATTTTCTAACATCAGCAAACAATAAATAGCCTCAAGTGCTCCAGCCGCACCTTGAGCATGCCCCGTCATAGACTTTGTAGAAGATATTAATGGTACTGAACCCGGATTAAAAACTCTTCTAACTGCTTCTACCTCACCAACGTCTCCAACTGGAGTAGACGTTCCATGCGCATTTATGTAGCTAATTGACCTTTCTATCGGAAGTGTCTCTAGAGCCAAGCGCATTGCCCGCTCTCCACCTTCCCCAGATGGGGCAACCATATCATGGCCATCAGAGGTAGCAGCAAAACCGGTAATTTCTGCATAAATCTTTGCACCTCGAGCCTTAGCATGCTCCAACTCTTCAAGAACTACCATACCTCCACCACCAGCTATTACAAACCCATCACGATTAGCATCAAAAGCTCTGGAAGCCTTATCTGGTGTTTCGTTATATTTTGAAGACATAGCCCCCATAGCATCAAAAAGACACGAAAGGGTCCAATCTAACTCTTCTGCCCCACCAGCGAACATAACATCTTGTTTTCCCATTTGAATTTGTTCAGAAGCCGCCCCTATGCAATGCAATGAAGTAGAACACGCAGAAGTAATTGAATAATTTATTCCTTTTATTTGAAAGGCAGTTGCGAGATTAGCAGAAACTGTTGATGACATACACTTTGGCACTGCAAAAGGGCCTATTCGTTTAGTAGATCCTTTTTCTAATACTGTTTGATGGGCCGCAAGTATTGCTGAGGTAGATGGTCCCCCAGAGCCAGCAATTAAACCTGTACGATAATTCACGACATCTTTTGAACCCAACCCAGCGTCCTCAATAGCTTGGGTCATCGCAATATAAGCATATGCTGCTCCCGGACCCATAAATCTTAAGATTCTTTTATCTATTTTCTCTGATACATCAATTTTTAGATTTCCAGACACTTGGCTACGAAAGCCTCTCTCTGACATCTCTTCTGAAAACCCTATACCAGATATCCCATTCTTAAGTGAATGAAGAACTTCCGAAGAAGAGTTACCAATTGGAGAAACAACCCCTAGACCAGTAATAACAACACGACGCATAGATATCTCCTAATTTAGTCAGAAAATAAACCGACCTTCATATTTTCAGCAGTATAAATTTCCTGTCCATCTGCGAGCATTCTTCCATTAGCTATGCCCATCTTCAATCTTCGGTCTATCACCCTTGTAAAGTCAACATGATAGGTAACAATTTTTGTTTCGGGGGTGACCATTCCAGTAAACTTCACTTCTCCCACGCCTAAAGCTCTGCCTCGACCTACCATTCCTCTCCAACCCAGGTTGAAGCCCGTCAGCTGCCAAAGTGCATCTAACCCTAGGCACCCAGGCATAACTGGATCACCTGGAAAGTGGCACTTAAAAAACCAAAGCGAAGGGTCAATATCGTATTCAGCAACTACATGCCCTTTATTATCAACCCCACGGTCTGAACTTATATCAACCACCCTATCCATCATTAACATTGGCGGCATTGGTAGTTGCGGATTTCCCGGACCGAACAACTCACCCGAAGCACACTTCAAAAGGCCTTCTTTATTAAAACTCACTGGAAAATCTGACACTCTACTCCACCTTCTATATCTTTATATTTTGATTTTATTATAGCCTGTAACACTTGCATCTAGTCTGGTGCAAGGGCTAGCATTACATTCTAAATAATCATTATTGTATATTTATATTAAGAAATATATAACTATACTAAGGATTGTAGGATTATTGGAATCTAACTTGATGGACACAGCAATAGTAAAACAAGAGACTACTTGGCTTACAGATGCAGGCCTTAGACCCACACGTCAACGCTTAGCTCTTGCTAACTTACTAGTTGGTGATGGACAGCATAGACATGTTACTGCAGAGACACTGTATTCTGCAGTAAAAGAATCTGATGAAAGCGTGTCCCTAGCTACTATCTATAACACATTAAAAGTTTTTTCAGATGCAGGACTAATTAGAGAAATACTAGTAGACGGTTCTAAGTCGTATTTTGATACCCGAATAGATGATCACCCTCACTTTTATTGGGAAGATGAGAGCAAACTTACAGATGCACCCAAAGACCAATTAGAGATTTCAAGTCTACCAAAAGCACCATCAGGAACTAAAGTTTCAAAAGTTGATGTTGTTATTAGATTAAGAAAAACATAATTTTAAAGCTCTTTCTATGCCATGCGTAAATTAATAAAAATAACATCGTAAAGGCATAGGATCATGCAAATCTATAATCCATTCAAGAAATTTAAAACGCCAATAACTGTTTCTGAGGTTTTCAGTGAAAGTGAGGTAGAGTTAGCAAACAGAAACTCTGGTATGCCTTTAGAAAGCTTAGAGTACGACATTACACCAACTGGTCAACATTATCTACTCACACATTTTGATATACCTCACCTAGATAAAGATAAACACATCATTTCTTTTTCTGGAGACTTTTCAAGGCCATACTCACTTAGCTATGATGAAATAAGATCACTGCCCGCAGAGACACTACCTGTAACTTTAGAGTGCGCTGGAAATGGTCGTACCGGTGTTGACCCAAGAAGTTTTTCAATGCCATGGAAGTACGGAGCAGTTGGAACTTCCGAGTGGACAGGGACAAAGTTAAGACCTCTATTAAAGGAGGCCTGTGTAAAATCTGATGTCGTCGAGATATCATTTACAGGAGCTGATCGCGGATATGACTCTGGTCACGAACATAATTTTGCTAGAAGTCTAACCTTGGCACAAATTGAAGAGCTAGAAGTGTTGCTTGTTTATCAAATGAACGGCATACCTTTACTCCCTCAACACGGAGCTCCATTAAGGATCATTGTTCCAGGCTGGTATGGAATGGCTAGTGTAAAATGGTTAACAGACATCAAAGCACTTAAAAAACCATTTGACGGATATCAACAAATTGGAACATACCGGTTTCGTCAGAGTAGAGAAGAAGTTGGCAAACCCATAACAGAAATGCGGGTAAAATCTCTTATGAAACCACCAGGCGTACCGGACTGGACATCTCGTAAAAGATTAGTTTCACCTGGCTTAATACCGTTGACAGGGCGAGCATGGTCAGGTGGAGGTAAAAAAATTAT